>Ga0209006_10000978_pt1 | contig 26370 bp, 19 predicted proteins | sample JacPin_JW_Ref_O2_FD_188567 | JGI IMG/M metagenome (GOLD analysis project Ga0209006, IMG submission 188567) | Forest soil microbial communities from Algoma, Ontario, Canada - Jack Pine, Ontario site 1_JW_Ref_O2 (SPAdes) (version 2) | ecosystem: Environmental > Terrestrial > Soil > Boreal...
GAGCAAGCGAAGCGCGTCGAATGGGATCTCCCGCTGATCCGGCCTATCGCGTGAGCCAAAATGCACCGCTACTAAGAATCCCCCACAATGACAATCTCACCCCAACGGCCTATATTGCATAACTGAGGTTTCGTCATGCGATTGCTTTTAAATTGGCTTCTGAGCGCGATCGCCGTCTGGATCATGGCTCAACTCGTGCCCGGCATTTACGTCACCGGAGCCACAGCCGCGCTCATCGCCGCGCTGGCCATCGGCTTTATCAACGCCACGCTCGGCGCTGCGCTGAAAATTCTCACCTTCCCGCTCACGCTGCTCACGCTCGGCATTTTTTGGTTTGTGATCAACGCGCTGATGCTGGAATTGGCGGCAGCGGTCGTCCACGGATTCTACGTCCGTAGTTTCGGCGCAGCCTTCATCGGCGCCATCGTGCTAAGCCTCGTGAACCTGCTACTGAAAGCGATCGCGCGCCCAGCCCAAGACCAGCGATAGAGTAGCTTGCAAAATACGATGGCGTCATCCTGAGTGGAGCCGTTCTTCAGGCGAAGCGAAGGATCTCCCGAGGCACGGAGCTTGCGGGCCATCGGAACGACGCCGCAACGGTTTTGGACAGGCGAGGCACTGAAATCAACCCTTCGAGCCGGATTTCTTCGGTTTGATCGCCTGCCAATCCTCTTCTTTCAGCACGCGGCCCAGGCTGCTGAACTCCCCCGCGCCCTGCAAAAACTCGCCGCCATCCATACGAATCACTTCGCCATTGATGTAGCCCGATCCGTCGCTCACCAGAAACGCTGCCAGATTGGCCAACTCCTCGACGGTTCCAAATCGATGCAGCGGATTGCGCTCCAGCGCCATCTCCTCGAGCTGCGGCAGCGGCACCACGCGCGAAAACGCGCCCTGCGTCGGAATCGGTCCCGGAGCAATCGCATTCATGCGAATGCCGCGATTGCTCCACTCGACCGCCAGGCTGCGCATCAACGCTTCCACTCCAGCTTTCGAAACCGCCGACGGCACCACGTACGCCGATCCCACCGGCGCATACGTGGCAGAAATGCTCAACACCGTGCCGCCGCGCTCCATCTTCAGCCATCGCCGGCCGCAAGCCATGGTGCAGTGTAGTGTTCCCATCAGCACAATGCCAATCACCGACTCCCACGCGCGCGGCGAGAGCTCCTCGGTCCGCGCAATAAAATTTCCCGCCGCATTGTTCACCAGTATGTCGAGCGGCCCATCCTTCCAAATGGAATCGATCATGCGCTCCACCGCTTCAAGATCGCGCACGTCGCAAGGCAGCGCGTGAATCTTGCCCTTGGCCGAAAGCTCCTCCACAGTCGCAGCCAGTACGCCTTCACGCCGCCCGCAAATGTAGACCTCAGCCCCCAGTTCGAGGAACCGCTGCGCCATACCTTTGCCGAGGCCAGTGCCTCCGCCGGTAATCAGAGCGCGTTTGTTCTTGAGAAGATCAGGATGAAACATAAGAAATTGAGTAATTGTTGAATTGAGTAATCGGGGTATTGATTTCGCAACCTGCTGACCGGTTTTTCAATTCCCCAATTACTAAATTACACAATTACTCAATCGTCCGCTCAATCGTGCACGCCACCCGAAACCCATAGTCCGCATACTGAAACTCCGGCGGAATACTTGACCGCGCCGAGCAGCGCGCCACTTTGATCTGGTGCCGCCACGAACCTCCGCGCGAAGATTTGCGCGCGGGCTTCATCGAACTCTGTTCCGGTCCGCGCGGATTGCGCTCCGGCGAGACAGCATAGTAATTCGGATCGTACCAATCGCTGCACCACTCATGCACATTGTCGCCAATATCAGAGAGCCCGAACGCATTCGGTGCATAGCGCGCAACCCTCTCCGGCCCCGTCTGCCAGCGCGTCGAGTAATCCGGCAAAGATCGCGGCGGTGCATCTCCCCAGGGAAATTGTTTCTGCTCCAGGCCGCCGCGAGCCGCACGCTCCCACTCCGCTTCTGTCGGCAACCGGTACCCGCGGCCAGTCTCCGCACTCAACCAGTCGCAATATTGCGCCGCTTCATGCCACGAAACCGCGACAACCGGTTGCTCGGGATGATTAAAATTCGGATCGTTCCAGAACGGCGGCGGAGAAATTGATGCGGCCCGTAGAAATCGCGCGTATTCGGCGTTCGTAACCTGCGTGGCCGCCAGCTGAAAAGCATCTACCCACACGCGATGCACCGGACGCTCGCAGTCCTGCCCCGACTCCGATCCCATAAGAAACGATCCAGCCGGGATCTCGATCAAGGCGGGCTCAACCGCAGCCGTTCCTTCCGCGCGTAGTGAAGTGAAAGCCATGTCCTGCTGGGTGCCCCGTTCTAACCGCGTTCTTTGCGGTTAGGGCGGGGATTTTGATTTGCCCGCCATAACTACACCTTTGAAGTTTACTGCAGCCGGAAGCGCTCCCGAATCAGCCGTTGCAGGCGAGGTTTGTAGAGCAGATCGTAGGCCAGCTCTTTATCCGGAAACATGGTCAGCGCCGCCCGCTTCGCTCCCGCCGCAAGTTCGGACGCCTCTTCTAACGTCAGGCTCGGGTCTTGGCTGATCACAGACGTGACCATGCTCATCATCAATTGCAGGCGCCGGATTTTCTTTCTCTCCTCTTCCTGCTCGGCACGAGTGTCCTGCGCCGGCTGAAATCTGTTTTCTCCGCGCTCGACGTTCCTGGAATCAATGCCCATAGGCTACCCTCCGCTTCCGCTTCGTTGGATGACGCGAACCACCCCGCCGTTGCGCGAGATGCGAAGCATTGCCGGCAATCAGCCTCTACGTGACTGCACCTATACCACGTACTTCGATAACAGGCGTAGACTTTCTTTTGGCTAAACAGGAGGGCACCATGCCACAATCCGCGACAAACGCTCCATCGAGTTCCGATCCAAACCCGGGTCCAAACCCGAACGAAAAGTTGGTCAAGGTGTTTGACTCCGAGCAGGAGTCCGAAGCGCTCGTCGTCAAAGGCTTGCTGGATTCCGCGAACATCGAGAGCGACCTGACCTCGGCCGCGATGGTGCAGGATACTTTCCCCGGCCTCGGCGGCATGCTCATCCTCGTCCGCGAAGACGATGCCGAGGCGGCCCGCAACCTGATTGCGGACTCCAAGCGCCCTTCTGCCTCTTCCACCAACGAGCCCGCGGACGACGAAACCGCAGAAATCAAAGTTACCGATCGGAATCCGTAACGCCTCTGAATCCGTAACGACCCATCAGTAGCGATCGACCGCCGAGGACTCCAGCTCCGGCACAGAAACGCTAACCGACCGCCCATCGAGATAAAACGTCGTCGCTCCGCCCATATCCGTTCGATAAACGCGAGCTCCGGCGCTGGCCAGCCGCTGTAGTGTTTCGCTCCGCGGCAGACGAAATGAATTACCCGCTCCCACCGAGATCACCGCAAATTGCGGCTTCGCCGAATCCACCAGCTCCGCTGTCGTCGCATTCGCACTGCCGTGATGCCCAACCTTCAGTAGGCTCGCGCTCGGATGGTGCAATGCCGCAATCCGCCGTTCCACCTGCTTCTCCGCATCTCCCTCCAGCAGCACCGACGTCTCCCCAAGATTCACGCGCATCACCAGCGAATCGTTGTTCTCCGGCTTCGCGCCCACCGTCCAATCGCGCGGAGGAAACAGCACACTCACCTGCGCTCCACCGAAGTCGAACTCATCGCCCTCCCATCGCCGCACGACTTTCACGCCGAGAGACTTTGCAGTCGCAATCACATCTTCCAGCGCGTGGCTAGGCGGCAGCAGCCCGACCCACAACTCCTTCGGACGAAAGTTTTTCAGCACGGCGATCATGCCGCCAATGTGATCGGAGTGCCCATGCGTAATCGCGACCGCATCCAGCCGCGAAATTCCGCGCTCCCAAAGATACGGAGAAACTACATCTTCCCCAAAATCAAGCTGCGACCCGCTCGGCCCAATCGGCCCGCCCGCATCGATCAGCAAATTGCGTCCCTGCGGCGTAATGAGCAGCGTCGAATCCCCTTCGCCCACATCAATCGACGTCACCTCCAGCACGCCAGCGCGCACATGCGGCCGGCTCGGCACGAATGCCAACGCCAGGGAAGCCGCGAAAATGCCCGCCAATCCTGCCACTACAAATCCTGCGCGTTGACGCGCCGCCCACATTGCCAGCAGCAGCGCTCCCGAAGTCAGCACGATCGCAATCACCGACGGCGTCGCGACTCGCCAATCCGCTACGTGCCATCCGCCGAGGCCATGAACGCTGCCGCTGATCCCCGAAATCGCGAACGCAGTCAGCCACGCCGGAATTTTCGCCAGCGTGAGCGAAACATATCCCAGCCCGATGGCCGCAATCGCCGCCGGCATCATCACCTGCACCAGCGGCACCACAATCAGGTTCGCCGGCACTCCGGTGGTGGTCGCGCGGTGAAAGTAGTACGCCATCGGCAACGCCAATCCCATCTGCATCAGTGCCGAAATAAACAGCAACTCCCACACCCGCAATCCGAACGATGCCCACGCCCGCACCAAGCGTCCCGCCCAGGTTTCTCCGACGAACAGCGCGACCCGCGTCGCAATCAACTGCAAGTCCATCCGGAACTGCGCCACTCCCGGCGGCAGCAGCGCCGCATAGTGTGTCGAATCCCACGCCTTCAACGCCTGCCGGTAGAGCAGCGACGTTCTCTGCAGAATCGGCATCCCAATCGCCGCCACCATCAGTACGCACAAAAACGTCATCTGAAAGCTCGCGGTAAAAAGCTGCCGTGGATCGAAAATCAGCAGCCCCAGCGCCGCCACGCCCAGCGCATTCAGCGACGCGCGCTCGCGATACAGCAGCCGCGTGGCCAGATAAACCGCGCACATCAGTGTCGCCCGCCATACCGGAGCGCCCACTTCCGTGATGAAGGCGTAGCCAACGCAGCAGCTGACCGTAAGAATTGTCGCCGCCACGTCGTTGACCCGCAGCCGCCGCAGCGTCCAGAACACAACGAATGCCAGGATCGTGACATTCATCCCCGAAACCACCAGCACGTGGTACGTTCCTGACCGCTGAAAGTCGATGCGTGTATCGCGATCGAGAAATGCGTCTTCGCCAATCACCATCGCATCGATCAGCGCCGCCTCGCGCGGCGGCCAGAGTTCATGCACCTTGCGCACCACGCCGCGATGCATGCGGCTGCGCCACAAGGCGAGCCAGGCCGCTTCACTTCCCGGCAACAATTCAACCTCACTGCTTTTCGCCGACGCCAGCGCCGCAATTCCGTGATCCGCAAGATATCCCTGATAGTCGAATGCAGCCGGATTGTGAAAATTACGCGGCAGCTTCACCTTCGCCGAGAACCGAATGCGCTGACCGTAATGAAAGATTGGCAATGCCCCGCTCGGCGTCACGATATCTTCGCCTTCTTCGCCGACGGCCATCCCCCGCGGCGCGTAAATACTCAACCGAATGCCGGACCGCACCTTCGCCACATCGCCCGCGATGCTCTTGATCTCTTCCGCCTCCACATCGAGCGTCTCGCGAATTTCACCTATCCCCGCCGGTTGCAGCCTGCCATCGCGAGTGACGTGCGCGGTAATTTCAAGCGCTTCGCCAGCGGCATAGCCCTGAATGCCCGTATCGAGTCGAGGCGCGTTTCCGCGCGCCTGAATACTGAACGCGCCGCCCAGAAAGAACGCTCCCAAAACCAGCACCGAGCCCAACATCGAACGCCGCCGCGCGAAAAAAGCAGCTGCCAACACAAACGCGACCCCGCCCACGACCCACCACAAAATCGGCCGCCACCAATAAACGCCTGCCCAAATGCCGCAGGCGTACGCAGTCGCCGCCCACAGCATGGGTTGGCGAGCCGGTCGAAACGCAAAAGCAGGAGGTCCCGCAACCGTAGTCTGCGCAATCATATTTCGTAGTGGTAAGGCCTTATTGGGCGTCATCCCGAGCGGAGCCGTTCTTCAGGCGAAGAGAGGAGCCTGCCCTGAGCAAGCGAAGCGCGCCGAACGGGATCTCCCGTATAACCGGCTCAACGCGCGAGCCAAATTGCACCGATCCCGCCATATTTTTGAATGTTGAACGAAAAGCGTCGGACAGGAAGCGCGGCCCTACCGCGTAAGAATCACAACGCTCTCCAGATGAAACGTCTGCGGAAACAGATCCACCAGGTGTACCTGCTCCACGCGATAGCCCGCACCCAGCAAAATCACCAGATCGCGCGCCAGCGTAGCCGGATCGCAGGAAACATAAACAACGCGTGGCGCCCTCAGGTTGCCCAATTGCCGCGCCACGCGCTCTCCCAGGCCACTTCGCGGCGGATCTACCACCACGAGGTCCGGACTTTGAGGGAGGACTGCGCCCGCCAGATACTGCTCCGTTGTCGCCTCAACCGCCTCTCCATTCGCTTGCCGATTGTAGGCAAGATCGGCCGAGGATGTCTGTGACGACTCAACCGAAACGATGTGACGGAAATCACCAGCCAGGGCTGTGGAAAACAATCCCACCCCGGCATAAAGATCCAGAGCTATTTCCCCCGACTGCCCCCCAGCGACAATCTTCACCAATTCGTCGATCAGGAATCGATTCGTCTGGAAAAACGAACCCGCACTCACCCGATACGCCGCTCGCCCGGTTGTATAAGTAAGAAACTCCGCGCCGACTGTGAGAAATCTCTCCGCCGAACTCTGCAGAGACGAATGTTGTAAAGAAGAGCGCCCAGAGCGAGTTCCCTTCGTCGATGCGTCCCGATCACCCTCCCGAAACGCCACGACGCCAACAATCTCTTTGATCTCGCCGCGCAACTCCTCAGCCCACGCCCGGACATTCGCCCGCCGAACCTCGGCGCCGCAGCCCAACTCGATCAGCAATTGGCTGTCATCCGCGTTGGCAAAAAACTCCACTTCGCGAATGCCCGCCGGTACTTTGCCCGCGCGCCCATCCTTCCATAACGCCGCAATCACGCGATTGATCAGCGGCGAACTGATCGGACACTCCTCCACCGCCAGCAATTCATGCGAACCCATCCGGAAATATCCGAGGGCAAATTCGGGCTGACTCTGCACTTGCAAGCGCGACCGGTTCCGGTAATTCCACGGCGGCGAAGCATGGACTTCAATTTCGCTGCTCAACTCCAGCTTCGCCGTGCGCCGCAGCGTCTCGGTCAGAATTTCTTTTTTGATTTCGAGTTGATGTTCGTAGCTCGCATGCTGATACTGGCATCCGCCACATTGTTGAAAGTAGCGGCATCCGGCGGCGATGCGATGAGGCGAAGGCTCGACGATTTTGTTAGCTACGGCCCGCGCGAAACCCGGCTTCTGCTCCACCAGCGACGCGTCAATTTGTTCCGAGGCCAGCACAAACGGTACAAACACAGCCTTGCCCCGGCCCTCATCGTTCGCCGCAAGGCGAGCCAGTCCGTCGCCGCCGTAAATCAGTTTTTCAATTGTGAGTAGCAAGATGGGATTCTACGACAGACTAGATACCGGTGATGTGGATCGGCAAATGGCGTCTTCAGCCTGCCGCTTCCACAGTTAATTTCAAACCCACAGCTTTCGTTACCGCCGCCAGCGTAGAAAGTCTCGGATTTCCCCGCTTCGATAATGCCCGGTAGAGGCTTTCACGCTCCACCCGTGCCGCGCGGGCAACTTTTGCGATTCCCCGCGCCCGCACCACACGGCGCAAAGCCAGCAGAAGCGCTTGTGGCTCGTCATCTTCCGCAAGTGCGGCCTTCAAATACTCGAGCGCAAATCGCGGATCATCGCGCAGTTCGCGCATGAGCGCTTCTTCGTGAGAGATGCTTGTTTTGCGTTTCATTGTCTCTCAGTCCTTCCTTGTAATCTTTCATGCAGGCGGTCGCCCGCTCAATATCCGCAGACTGCTGTTTCTTATCGCCGCCGCAGAAGCACGCATGCCTTGCCCAACATCGTGTAGTACACCCGATACCCAAGGTCCCCAATCGATTCTGAGTTCGCAAAGCCCTTCACGGAGCGCTTGCAATCTCCAAACTTTCCGAGTGCGAGACGATCCAGGCGAATAGCTATCTTCGCTTTGGCCCGGGGATCTTTCAGACGCGAAAACCATTCTCCATATACATCTTTGCCTCGGCCGCCAACATAGCGGCGGAGTTCGATCACTGAATCCGTGTAACATATAAGTTACACTCACACCGCTCTCCCCGCCGCCGCTCCCGAGGCCCACGCCCACTGAAAATTAAATCCCCCAAGCTGCCCGGTTACATCCACCACCTCGCCGGTAAAGAACAGCCCCGGAACCTTCCGCGACTCCATCGTCTTGGCTGAAAGCTCATCCGTATCCACGCCGCCCGTGGTCACTTCCGCCTTCTCAAAACCCTCCGTGCCTGCGGGAATAACGTTCCAGTCGTGAAGCTCCTTTTCAAACTTCGCCAACCCCGGGTTCGTCCAGCCCTCGGGAGCGTGCAGTTCGAGCCAACGCTCCCCAAACCGCACCGGAAAAATCTTCCGCATCTCCGCCCGCAGCGCCGGCAGATTTCTCTGCACAATAGGTTCGATAAACGCGCCAGTCACGGAACTGTCCGGCGCAATATCGATGCTGATCGCGTCCGGCTTCTCCCAATAAGACGAAATCTGCAGAATCGCCGGTCCACTCAGCCCACGATGCGTAATCAGCATCTTCTCGCGAAAGTGCTGGCCGTTTGCCGCAGCATCTACATCGAACGAAACTCCCGACAAATCGCAATACCGCTCTCGATCCTCCGCGGCGAAGACCAGCGGAACCAGCCCCGGCCGCGGCTCTCGAATCTTCAAGCCAAACTGCCGCGCCAGGTCATATCCAAAGGCAGTCGCACCAATCTTCGGGATCGACAATCCTCCCGTCGCAACCACGAGAGCCGAGGCGCGAAACTCTGCCGTCGCAGTCCGCACCACAAATCCCGTATCTCGACTCACCTCGACAATCTTCGTGTTCACAAAAATCTCAACCCGCGCCTCACGGCATTCTTCCTCGAGCATCTGCAAAATATCGCGCGCCGAGCGGTCGCAGAACAATTGCCCCAGCATCTTCTCGTGATAAGGAATGCGATGCTTCTCGACCAGCGCAATAAAATCGGCAGGCGTATAGCGGGCCAGAGCCGACTTGGCAAAGTGCGGATTCGCCGAAAGAAAATTCTCCGGCTGGCAATGAATGTTCGTGAAATTGCAGCGCCCCCCACCGGAGATCAGAATTTTCTTCCCCAGCCGGTCGGCATGCTCCAGCAGGGCAACACGCCGTCCGCGCTTCCCAGCCTCGATCGCGCACATCAACCCCGCCGCACCGCCGCCGAGAATGAGCACATCAAAAGAATGGTTCACTGATTTGGTTTGCAAGAGACGCGAAGAGATCGAATTACATGTAGAACAAACTCAGGCGCGGAAGCCTGTACTTCTCCAGCAGCCGCTTGTGGACATATTGCTTCTGCAACTGCTCAATCTGCGCTCCCGACATCTTCCGCCGGTACGGCGCCAGATCGCGATCCGCCTCCGCCCGCACCTCGATGATCTGATCATCCGGAGTCGACGCCAGCAACACAGCAAACAATTTGTCCTCCATCACCGTCAACCGCCGCTCCAGATCTTCAAGGCGCACATTGCCTGAGGGCGCATTAATTGAGGCTGCCCCACCCAACGTGCCTTTCGTTGGGTGGGAACTCCAAACCTCATCAGCAAGACGCTGCAAATTCGCCGCCGTCTCTGAAGCCAACACCCGCGCCGGCCCCTCCGGCAGCTTCGCACCCGCAATCGTCTCCGCATTCCGCCGCAAAAACGCCGCCACCGTCTCCAGCTCAAACCCCTGCCCAGCGCTCGGTTTCGTGCCCACATCCCCCGCGCTCACGCCCACCGCCGCCTCTTTCATATCTTCCGCCGCAGCCAAAACTTCCTGCGAGCAATACGCGAGGCTGTTCACTTTTTTCGTCTTTGATGGCCGCAGATCATATTTGTCAAACGCCGAATCAATTCCGCGCAGCGCCGCCTCCAGCGGAATGCCCGCGTCCTTCCAGGTTTCAATCAACGCCCAATCGAGCGTCGAAAGCAGCAGGCCGCCGCCGCGGCGCCGCAGAAAGTGATCCTCAATTTCGGTGAAATAGTTGAAGTAATTGTCCACGGCAGGTTGTCCGCGTTCGCTCAGCGGCTGGACCGGGAGGTAGGACCCGCATCCGCCCCATCGCCGTTCTTCGATTTCGTCTGCGCCTTCGACGACTTGCTCGCCGTCTTGCCGTCGGCCTTCGCGGCATCTTTTCGCGAGCCCGCATTCCGCTCCCAGATAATGCGCAAGCCTTCCAGCGTCAAAAAATCGTCAACGTGTTTGATGTACTTCGATCCCGTCCCGATCATCGACCCAAATCCGCCAGTCGCGATCACATGCGTCTCGCTGCCCAGCTCCCCCAACAGCCGTTCTAGGATCCCGTCGATCAGCCCGATATATCCGTAATAAAGTCCCGACTGCAAACTGCCCACCGTGTTCGATCCAATCACGCGCGCCGGCTTGCGAATCTCCACCCGCGGCAGCCGCGCCGTACGCTCGAACAAAGCGTCCGCGGAAATCCCAATCCCCGGACAAATCACTCCGCCCAGGTATTCGCCCTTCGCCGAAACGCAATCGAAAGTCGTCGCCGTGCCGAAATCCACGATCACGCACGGCCCGCCATATTTCTCGAACGCCGCCACTCCATTCACAATGCGATCCGCGCCCACCTCCGCTGGATTGTCATAGTGCACCGGCATCCCCGTCTTCACCCCGGGCTCGACAAACAGCGGACGCAAACTGAAATAGCGCTCGCACACCGCGCGCAATATCGGATCGAGTGGCGGCACCACCGAAGAAATCACGATGCCATGAATTCCCTTAACCTCCAACTCCGCCATGGAAAACAAATTCCGGAACAGCACGCCGTATTCATCCACCGTGCTGCGCCGCGAAGTCGCCACGCGCCAGTTCGCCACCACCGCGCCATAACTTGGCCCATCGCCACCCGCCTGCCCCTCGGCGCGAGCAAACACGCCGAGCACAGTGTTCGTATTCCCGACATCAATCACAAGAAGCATTTCTTTTTCCACTCACAACTCGGTACCCGGTACTCGCAACTACCTCGCCCGCACCGTCCCGCTCAACACCGTCTGCACTCCCCGCGCACTCCGCACCAGCAAAAACCCACGCGCATCCAACCCTTCCGTAGTTCCTTCGACTACCGACCCATTCTCTTCCACGCGGACGTCTTTCCCCCGCACCCACGACGAATTCTCCGCAAAGCGCCGCAGAATCGCGTCACGCGCCGCCGCCCCGCGCATCATCTCGCGATACTCGCGGTCCAGCGATTTTAACAAAGCGCCTACCAACTCTACGCGCGACCACTCACTCCCGGTCGCGAGCCGCAGCGACGTCGCTTTCAACTCCTCGGGAAAGGTCGCCTGGTTCACATTGATTCCAATCCCCACCACAATATGCCGCACGCGCGTCGCCTCGGCATTCATCTCCGTAAGAATGCCGCAGACTTTTTTCCCCTCAATCAGCAAGTCATTCGGCCACTTCAAATCCGCGTGGACACGCTCATCCACCAGCCGGATCGCGCTCTGCACGGCCAGCCCCGCCGCAAGCGAAAGCACCAGCACATCCGCCGGAGGCAACACCGGACGCAGCACCACCGAACAATAAATTCCCGTCGATCGCGGCGACTGCCACGCATTCGATCCGCGCCCACGCCCCGCCGTCTGCTCCTCGGCCAGAAACACGCTGCCCTCAGGCGCGCCCTCCGCCGCAGCCGCCATCGCCGCCGTGTTCGTCGATCCAATTTTGTAGAAGTGATGCAGATGCGCGGCCTGCTTGTCGAAATCGAAAATGGTCCCGCCAAGCAGCGGCCGCAAAAATTCAGGCAGCAGCAAATCCGGCACAGCTCGCAACTGATAACCCGTCGCCGGATGCCCCGCCACATTCACTCCCAGCCCGCGCAGTTGCTGAATTAGCCGCCATACCTCCGACCGGTTCGAAGAAATCTCCTGCGCAATCTTCGTCCCGCTCACCACCACGGTCGCATGCTCCATCAGCAACCGCACAATTCGCCCCAGCCGAATATCCGTAGGCTCGTGTGGAGCATGCCCGTGTGGTGCGGGCACTCCTGCCCGCTCTGCCGCCCGAGCCCGAATTGTCTTTGTCTTAGGAATGCCGAAATTATGCGCGATCCATCAGCAAACAACAAACCCACGCGCCATCAGCGCACGTAAGCCTTGTCATCCTGAGCGCAGTCGAAGGACCCATGCACCCCGCACCGTCGCGACCGGCCAAGCCGGGAACTCCCTCCGAAACTCGCCTTCAATCAGCAATCAGCAATCGAAAATCACCAATCCCGCCCTACTCCGCCGTCTCCGTAAACGCCGCCACCGGATGTCCCAACCCATACTGCCCCTCCGCCGTCACATGCACCGTCCCAGCGGTCGAAGGCAAAGTCAGCACCACGCTAGCCACTCCCGAAGAATTCGTGGTGACAATCCGGCTGGAAAGCGATCCCGCGCTGGTGGTAAAGAAAATTGTCCCGCCCGCCGCGCTCCCTCCCGACTGCCCCGGATTCAGCGTCACCGACAAATTCAGTTGGCTCCCCGCCGCGCCCTTCTGCCCGTTTCCCGTCGTCGTCAACGTCGCCGGAGGATTCCCCACCACAATCCATCCACTCTGCGTCTGCGCAATGCCATTCGAGTCCGTACTCGGCACCGTGTACTGGTAGAAGCCGGGCGTCGTTCCCGCCGTCACCGTAATCTTTCCCGGATGTCCCGCGCTCAAACTCCCCGCCGTCACGGCCACCGTAATTCCGTTATCGAAGGTCGGCGTACCCAGCGTCACGCTCGCGGTGCCCGCCGTTACCTTCGGATTCAGCACCACCGTCCCGCCCGCCGCCACCATCGTCGTATCCGGATTCAAATCCCACTCCGCACCCGGCAACTGCGATGTGCCCGCCGTCACAATCAGTGTCGCGGAATACGGCGCAAACGTCATCGATCCACTCCACGCCGATTTCGCCGAAGCCACAATCTGCGTCGGATTCGTCGCCGCCAGCGTGTACGTAATCATCTGCTTCGGGCTAAATCCATTCACCGTGAACGCCGCCTGCACCGTATTCGCCGGATCTTTATTCAGCACCAGCAGCGTCATCGCCTTGCCATTCGTGTTGATCGCCGCGTAGCTGCTGAACAAATCCGGATCGCCCGTATTCGTATCCGAAACCGAAGTCGTCGCGAACCCATGATGCGCGCCGTCATAGTTCGTGAAAAGTTTCAGCCCTAAATAATTCGGATTTCCCGGCACCGGCGCAACCCATCGCGACGCCAGGTAAATCCGCTCGCGTCCCAAAATCCCGTAAGCATCCGCATCGCCCAGCGCCGTCGAAAAATCCGACTCGCCCGCAAACGCCGCGCTCCACTCCGTAAAACTTACCGGCGTTCCCGGATAAATCATGTTCGCCGTCGCCCGCATCCGCGGAATGCGAAACGGAATCGTCTTGTCCGGCTGAATGAATGTCGCCCACGGTTGATTGATCGAACTCGACTCGCTCACATACGTCGGATCCCAGTAGTCGCGATAAATCCGCACCGCCAGTGCCTGCAGCTGCGCCTGCGTCCAGCCCGAAGTATCCGGTCCATCCGGATACGCATGCACATCGAAAATATCCACCGAGCGCGTGCCGTTCACTTTGTCCTGCCAGTAAACTTCATTCAGCCACCACGGCAGCAAATCCACGCCCGCGTGCGCGCCCTTGTCATTGTTATTCGCGCCATTCCAGTAAAACCACCAGCAGCAGCTCACCGGACCCAGCCGGATCGCCTTCGGATCCCACCCCTTCAACGCGTCTGCTTCGGCGATATACGTATCGCGCATTTCGTTGTACGCCGTCGGCTGCGGATGCACATCGCGCTGCGTGCTTCCCCAAATATCGATCTCGTTGTCCATATCATAAAAATGCGGAGCCGTTCCGAACGCCGCAGCCAGCGCCGCTGCCCACTGGTTGCGATACACCGTCCCCGCCGGATCATTCGTCCCCGGCTGGTCGAGAATCTCCACATTCGCATCCGTTGGATTCGCCGTCAGCGGCGTCGCGCAATCCGTCTTCAGCCCGTCGCCCGCATCCGTGTTATACGGATCGACCGAGCACTGCGGCCCATACTTCGCCACCGAAAAACTCCAGTGATCGTTCGGCGGCGAAGCAATCTCCGCCGTATTCGCCACCCACGGCAGCATCACCATCGTCATCAGCGGATGGCTGCCCGCGCTCTTCACATCCGAAATAAACTGAGTCGAACTTCCGTCGTTAATTTCCGTGGACCCAAAATCTTCAAAGTAATAATCGTTGGCCGCGTTGTCGGTGAACAGCTTCCAGTTGTAACGCGAAGTCGCGTCCCCGCCCCACCGCACCAGCGTCAGCCCGCTATCGCTAATCGCCGAAGCACTCTGCGGATAAGCCCCGCCATACACATACTCGCTGATCGCGTGCCGGTTGCTAAGCGCATCAATCGTGACGCTAACGCTGGTAGTAGAGCGTGTAATCTTCTGAGAAGTGTGAGCAGATTTCGATTGCGCGTTCGCCAGAGACAAACTGGCAAGAATCACAAAGCAAAGAACACGCTGAAAGACAGAAAAAGCAGGAGAGAAAAACATAAGGGAGGGCCTCCGTGAGCCTAATCTACCCCTGAGTCCAGTGGCCCGCAGCACTCAAAAGTACATCGTCCGAAATCCCGAAATTCAAGAGGAGAAAAAAGCAGAGAAGAAAGCGCGAGAAAAGAGAGAAGTGCGGGGATTTTACCTCTAAATCATCTTGTCATCCTGAGCGAAGTAACCGCTCGCGAAGCGAACGGTTACGCAGTCGAAGGAACTCCCCCGACTCTTTGGAGGGCAAGACAGTTTGCCAACGACGAACGACGTTTTCTCGGTACTAGATACTCGGTACTCGGTACTAACCCGCCCCCACCACCCGCATACTCATATCCACCGCAATCGGAGAATGCGTCAGCAGCCCCACAGAAATAAAATCCACTCCCGTCTCCGCATAAGCCCGCACATTCTCCAGCCGAATCCCTCCCGAACACTCCAGCGGAATCCGCTTTTCCGAAACCCGCGCACACCGCTCCACCGCGCGCCGCACATCCTCGGGAGACATGTTATCCAGCAGAATCGCCTCCGCTCCCCCGGCCAGCGCCGCTTCCAGATCGTCCAGGCTGCGCACTTCCAATTCAATCGGCTGCTCGCCGCGCCGGTTGCGATGCGCCCGCTCCAGCGCCTCCGCAATTCCGCCCGCCAGAGAAATATGGTTATTCTTGATCAGCACGCCGTCTGAAAGATCGAGCCGGTGATTCTGTCCGCCGCCGCAGCGCACCGCATACTTATCGATCACGCGCAGCCCCGGCGCCGTCTTCCGCGTGTCGAGAATTCGCGCTTTGGTACCGTGTACCGCCTCGACAAATTTTCTCGTCAGCGTGGCCACGCCGCTCATGCGCTGCAGGAAATTCAGGATCACGCGCTCGCACGACAGCAGCACCCGCGCGTTGTGCCGGATCACCGCCACCGACTGCCCCGTGTGCAGCCGCACCCCATCAAAAATCTCCGGATGCGTCGTCACCTCATAGTGCGACGTCACCGCCCCATCAAGCGCGGCGTACACATCAAGAATCCGCGCAACGCATCCCACACCCGCCAGAATGCAATCCTGCTTGGCGATAATCGTCGCCGACGCCCGCTGGTTCGCGTCGACACACGCATAGCTGGTCGCATCGCGCGTAGCGCGATCCTCCACCAGCGCGTTCTCCAGAATGGCGGTAAGCCGCCGTGAATTCCAATCCATAAGCCTTTATCTACCGTCAGCCAAGCGTAAGCCCTTGTCATCCTGAGGCGCGCACTTTGCGCCGAAGGACCCATGCAACTCAACCTCGCAACTCGGTACTCGCCACTCGGTGCTCAGTACTCGCCACTACGACCCGCACCCCAACTCCCGCATCTTCGCCAACGTCTTCTCCTGCAGAATCACAAACTCAGCATGCTGCTTCCGCAGATTCTCCACCACACTCGCCGGAGCCTTCCCTAAAAACTGCTCATTCCCCAGCTGCCGCTGCCCGCCAGCAATTCCCCGCTCAATCCTCTCCATCTCTTTTTTCAACCGCTCGCACTCAGCCCCGGCATCAACCTTCCGCTCGTACACCACGCGCAAGTCAAACCGTGCCGTGCTCCGCGATCCCTCCGCCGACGCCAGCGAACTCTCCACAAACGTAATTTTCTCCACGCTGCCCAGCCGTTCCACCGCGCCCGAATTCTTCTCGACCAGCGTCCGAATTTCCGCATCCGCCGTAAACAGCTCGATCGGCACCTTCACCTTCGGCTCAACCTTCAAGTCCGCCCGCAGATTCCGCACGCTCACAATCAAATCCTGCAGGATCGCCATCTCCGTCTCCGCCGCCAGATCAATCTGCTTCGCATCCGCCTGCGGATACGCCGCCAGCGCAATCGACTTCATCGCCGGCTTGCCGTCATACATCGCATGCCAAATTTCCTCGGTAATAAACGGCATCACCGGATGCAGCAACCGCAGCGCCGCATCAAACAAATTCACCAGATTCGCGCATGCCGTTCTCGCCGCCGTCTTATCGGCGCCCTCTTCAAAATTCAGCCGCGGCTTGATCAGCTCCAGATACCAGTCGCAAAACTCGCCCCAGAAAAAGTCATAAATCCGGTTCGCCGCCTCATGAAACCGGTACGTCGCCAGCGCCTCATTCACATCCCCAGCCACGCGATTGAACCGCGAAAGTATCCACCGGTCTTCTAAATTCGAAACCTGAAACCCTCCGACGCCTGTGTGGGAAGAGCCTGTGTAGGCAGAGCCTGTGTGGGGCGGGCACTCCTGCCCGCCACCGGGCCGCAGGCCCGGCTCCACTCTCTCCACATTCATAAACATGAACCGCGCCGCATTCCAAATCTTGTTCGCAAACGCCCGGTACCCATCCGTCCGGCTCTCATTAAACGCAACATCCGTCCCCGGAGCAGCCATCGCCGCCAGCGTAAACCGTGTCGCATCCGTCCCAAACCGTTGAATCACATCCAGCGGATCGACCACATTCCCCTTCGTCTTCGACATCTTCTGCCGGTCGGCGTCGCGCACCAGCATGTGGATGTACACATGGCGAAACGGCACGCTGTCATTCTTCGCCTCGCCGTCGCCGCTCGCCGCCTTCACCGTCGCATCCTGCTCATGCCCCTGCATGAAGTGGCAGCCGAACATCACCATGCGCGCCAGCCAGAAAAACAAAATGTCGAAGCCGGTAATCATCAGCAGGTTCGGATAGAACACTTCCAGATCCCGCGTCTTCTCCGGCCACCCCAGCGTCGTAAACGGCAACAACCCCGACGAAAACCATGTATCGAGCACATCCGCAACCTGCTCGACCTTCCCGCTGCACTTCGTACACTTCGCCGGCGCTTCGCGCGCGACAATGACCTCTTTGCACTCCGCGCAAGTCCACGCCGGAATGCGATGTCCCCACCAAAGTTGTCGCGAGATGCACCAGTCGTGGATGTTATTCATCCAGTTCAAATAAATCGTGCGGTAATTCTCCGGGACAATCGTGATCTCGCCGCTCTCCACGGCGGCAATCGCTTTATCCGCCAGCGTCTTGATCCGGAGGAACCACTGCTCCGACAATCGCGGCTCAACCACCGTTGCGCAGCGGTCACACTTTCCCAGGGCAAGCTTGTGCTCTTTTTCCCCAACCAGAAAATTTCCCGCCGCCAGGTCTTCCAGCACGCGCTTCCGCGCCGCATATCGATCCAGCCCCGCATACGCGCCCGCGTTCGCATTCATGCGCGCGTGCTCGTCCATCAAATCGATCTGCGGCAGGTTGTGCCGCAACCCCGCCTGAAAGTCATTCGGATCGTGCGCCGGCGTCACCTTCACCGCGCCCGTGCCAAACTCCGGCTGCGCCAGTTCATCGGTAATGATCGGGATCTCCCGGTTCATCAGCGGCAGCAAAACTTTTTTCCCGTGCAGATGCCTGTAGCGTTCATCTTTCGCATTCACGGCAACCGCGGTATCGCCCAGCATCGTCTCCGGCCGCGTCGTCGCCACCGTAATAAATTCGTCGCTACCCACCACCGGATAGCGAATCTCCCACAACTTCCCGGTAATCTCTTCGTGCTTCACCTCGAGATCCGAGATCGCCGTCTCGCACCGCGGGCACCAGTTGACGATGTACTTCGCGCGATAGATCAGCCGGTTCCCGTCCTGATCTTTTTCCTCATACAGCCGCACGAAAACTTCGCGCACCGCGCGCGACAGATTCTCATCCATCGTGAAATATTCGCGGTCCCAGTCCACCGACGCGCCCAGCCGCTTCATCTGGTCGAGGATGCGTCCGCCATAATGCCGCTTCCACTCCCAGACGCGCTCAATAAACTTTTCGCGCCCCATCTCGGCGCGCTTCTTCCCCTCGGACGCCAGCTGCCGCTCCACCATCAACTGCGTCGCAATCCCGGCATGATCCGTCCCCGGCAGCCACAACGTCAGGAAGCCGCGCATCCGATGCCAGCGCACAATAATGTCCATCTGCGTCTGCTCGAACATGTGCCCCATGTGCAGCGACCCGGTCACATTCGGAGGAGGCAACAGCAGCGTGAACACAGGCCGCGGCGGTTCAGACGCAGGCGGCGTCTTCACCGAAAACAGCTTTTCGGCGATCCAATACTCTGCCCAGCGCGCCTCAATCGCGCCCGGCTCGTAAGCTTTTGAAAGTTCGCGTGGCATAGAAAGAAGTGAGCACTCAACCGCCAGCAATGAGCCAGCGAAGCGCGATTCTCGCTCCTACTGAGTGCTGAATGCTGGATGCTGAGTGCCTCTTGATCTTACAGGCGCAAGAAAAGAGGGGTCAAACCAGGAACGGGGCGAGATCAGGCAGGAAGCGAACATCCACGCTCACCGACGATTGCCCTCTCGCTGACGGAACCGCCCAGACAATATTAGTTATGCTGATCCGCCAATTTCTTCAGCATCTGCTTCGCATTGTCATTCGCTGGATTAAGCTCCAACGACTTTTGATAATCCTGCGTCGCCAGCCGGTTATCGCCGTTGTCCATATAAGCTTCTGCCAGGCTGTCCCAGGTATTCCACGATTGAGGGAAATCTTCCGTATTCTGACGGAACACAGCAATGGCATCGCTTACCCTCTTCATGCTGATCATGCGGTAGCCCAATTGATTCATCGCTGTTTCGGAAACACCGTGCCCACCTTTCCGCTTCTGTTTCCGGTAAGTAGCGAGTGCGGCTGGCGCACCCTCTTTTAAGATCGATCGCCCCAGTAGCCACGAAGGAGCATCGTAACGCTCATAGTCGAGATACAACGGTCCCTGGTGGCTACCTCCAATGCCGTCGTCAAGGATCTCTTTTACAAACGAAAGCCCATTCTCGCTGTTGGTGAACAAGATGACTGCATTCTTCGACCACAAGTTGGCCGAAATATAATTCCGGCTTTGTCCGCTATCGCCCCAATGCCAGAACGACTCACCCTGCTCCGTTTTTTCCAAACCCCAGCCCAATCCCCAGTAGAGTTCCGGAAACTTCGCGCTCACCGGGATTTGAGGTTTTAACATTTCTTCCCACGTCGCCCTCTTCAGAAGAGATCCGCTGAGCACCGCGATGACGAACTTCGCATAATCTTCCGCATTCGTTTGCAGGCTGCAACAGGCGGCGCCGCGCGTCCACTCCTGGCGGTCGAGCGTGACATGGCCAGTCCAGTCATGCCGGTAAATCCTTAATTTGTCATAAGCGGGCTGCCAGACATAACTGCTGCGATCCATCGCCAGCGGAGCCAGCACGGCCTGTTGGATGAAGTCTTCGATTTTCAGGCCAGTGATCTTCTCGATCAAATGAGAGAGAAGTTCAATCCCGACGGGCGAATACTGGAACTTCTCACCCGGAGTGAACGCGAGTGCAACTTTATTCTCCGGATCTTGTGCGTCCCGGACGATTCCGCTGGAATGGCTCAGGATCATCCGGGTCGTGACCTGCTTAAACCTTGGATCGTCGCAGCCTTTGAAGTCAGCGCCTTCGTACTCGATGATCGGAGTGTCTAAGTTTATTTTTCCCTGATCCACGAGCGTGAGCACAGAGACGGCAAACACAGGTTTGCTTAAAGAATTGGCTTCGAAAATCGTTTGCTCGTCTACCGGCTGCTTGGTGTCATGATTGGTCACGCCGAGGTTTTTGAACCAAACCAGTTGCCCGTTGCGGATCAATGCCGCGGACAATCCGGGCACCTGCGCCAGCTGCATATACTTCGGAATATCTTTATTCAGGCGGTCAATCGCGGCTCGATCGGCGGGCTTGAGGGCAGCTGACTGAGCAAAACCAGTCATTGTGCTGGCAACCGTCAACAACATTAGGACCAGCGGGGTCTCCAACGACATTGCTTTCATCATTGCTCCAAGCCACTAGAATGTTCCGTTGCGTTGATAGATATGCAAGACGAGTATGTACGAAAGGTTCCGTAGGTGGCAACGAAAATCTTCGTAGATCGCTGGGGATTTAGATTGCGAGAAAGTTCAGAGGCGGGTTGCACCGACCGGATGCGCCCAGGCGAACGACATTAGAGGCACAGCCTACGGCAGCTTAGCGTACTCCGCCTTCGCTTCTTTCAGGATGGGAACATCGGGGTCGGCATCTTTCCAAAGATTCAGGAAATCCCGATAAGCAGTTTTCGCCTTTGCGGTGTCGCCGGAAACGACATAGGCGCGGGCGAGTTGCAGGTGGGCGAGCGATCCGAGCAGGAAGTTCTGCACGATTCCGGGATGATCGATAAATTTCTGGAATTCGGCGGCTGCCGCCGGGCCGTTCTTTTGCGCGAGATAAGCCAGCCCGCGGATGTAGGCGGGATACATCTGAATTCCGGGTGGAGGCGATCCGAGTTCGTATGGCAGACTGGGTTCGAGCGCGATGACAGCGCGGTCGGGTGCCTGTTGCGCCATCGCGATGGAGGCCTCGATCACAGGAAACCAATACACCTTCAAATAGGTGTTCGTGGCTTCGGACTTTTGCAACGCCTCGAGCAGAGTTCGGGATTGAGCAGTTTCGCCGGTTCGGGCCAGCGCCACCGCGGAGATCACTTTGACATCGCGCCCCGGAGCTAGCGTCAATGCCCGCGTGATGCTTTGCCGGGCAGCAGCGGCATTGCCCACTTCGGCCTCGCGAAGGCCTTGAAATGCGATCCACTGAGCGCCGGTTTCTTTGGCGTCGGAGCGCACGGCGGAGTCGGCGGCACGCCGGGCCAGGTCGCGGGCTTTTTCCAGGCGGCCGTAATAGGCCTGCGTATCGGCGTGGATGCTAAGCAACTGGTCTTCTTCACCGGGGCGGCCGGCTCCCCATGCCACCTGGCGTTCCATGTCCGCGGTATCCCCAGAAAGAAATGCCAGGGTATACAGATCGCCACGAATGGTGAATCCATCGAAATTTTTCTGCTGCCCTTCGGCCAAAATCTGGCGGGATTCCTTCAACCGGTTGACGTTGATGTACAAACCGGCCAGGTTTCCGTAGCCGACAATCGAGGGCTCTAACCGCATCTGCGCTTCGGTCTCGCTGATGGCCTTGTCATACTGCCCCAAAGAGGAATAGATAAAGCCGAGATTGCCGGCAGGCACCGGGTCGCGTGGATAGCTTTTTGCCCAGAGCTCGTAGGCCTCGGTGGCCTTTTCAACTTCTCCAGTGACGTATTGGAAATAGAAAGCCGAGATGCGATAGCGCTCGCGTTCACTGACGTGATCGCGCAAATCGTAAGACTTCCGTGAATTTTCCGCTGCCAGACTCGCCCGGCCTAGATTCGCGTACTCAACCGCCAGACCAACATAAGCCATGGCGAAGTTGGGGTCGAGTTCGACGGCCCGCCTCATGAACGGGATTGCTTCCGCGTCTCCCTTGGTGCGGCCGGTGGTGATGCCCATGCTGTAAGCCTTGAGCGCTTCCAAGGAGGGCGTAGTGGCCTCCACAGGCACATCGAACTTTTGTACGGAGGCCAGCGATTCGCCCAGTTTCGCGCGCAGGCTGGCGGCTGCCTTACTCAGCGCCTTCAACACCTCTTGCTTGCCAGACGCTTCTTCCTGTTCCTCGGCCAGGGTGTCGCCATTGCTGCATCCCACCGCGTTCATGCCGATCACGTATGCGCCGCCCAGATTCGAAATGGAACCCAACACGATGGCCTTGCTGCCGGTTCGAATGCAGAGTTCCCTGGCCACTTCGGTGCCAATGCGCGTGCCGGGCTGGCGGCCCATAAGATAGAGCGTTTCATTTACCTTGCGGTCAGAAAGAATGTTGATGAAAGGCGACTGTCCCAGTTGAACGGCCAAGGCTTGCCTCAGCGCGTCGTCAAAAACGGCATCGCCGGTTTTGTTATCGAAGTCAGCCAGGACGATTGTGTCTTTTTCCGTGAGCGTTACAGCCGTGGTTCTTGCCGTGGTGGACCGCGAGCGCCAATAAAGTCCGCCGGCTACCAGGGCAACGACCACCACTGCTACCGGAATTGGAATCTTCCAGAGCTTTCCCCCCGATGCCGTCGAAACCTCGGCGGCTTTCATGGCGCCCGACGACGCAGTCGCTGCCGGGGATTGAACCGCCGGGTAAGAAGAACTCGATGCCGGAATCGGAAGCTGTGCCGCTGTCGGACCGCTCTCGTGTTCCCCCGCCTTCCCCGAAGCGGACGTACCGGGCCGCGACTCCGTTTCCCGCTTCAATCGCTTCAGATCGGCACGCATGTCGGAAGCGTGCTGGTACCGCAGTTCCAGGTCTTTCTCGAGTGCCTTGCTGACAATCTCTTCCAGCTTGGGCGGAAGGTCCGGATTAAGACGAATCACCGGTACCGGATCGCGATCGAGAATCTCATGAAAAATGACAGCCGAACTTTCCCCGCGGAAAGGCAGCTGCCCGGTCGCCATCTCATAGAGCACCGCGCCGAATGAAAACAGATCGCTGCGCGCGTCCAGCTCCCTTGCGCGGGCCTGCTCGGGCGACATATAGGCCACCGTCCCCATGGTCGAACCGGGGCTGGTCAGGTGCGGTTCTGCGGTCCGGGTTGCTTCATTGCCGCTCGACGCCATCACCTTCGCCAAACCGAAATCGAGAACCTTCGCGTGGCCGCGCTCGGTAACGAAAATATTTGCCGGCTTGATATCCCGGTGCACGATGCCCTTGGCGTGCGCCGCATCCAGCGCATCCGCGATTTCGATGGCCAGCGACAAGATCGCATCCGTTTCCATCGCCTGATTTCCGATTCGATGCTTCAGCGTCATCCCGTCCAGATATTCCATGGCCAGAAAGGACTGCCCATTGTGCTTGCCAATTTCGTAAATCGTGCAGATGTTCGGATGATTCAGCGCTGAGGCCGCTTTCGCTTCGCGCTGGAAGCGGGCGAGAGCTTGCGGGTCTTGCGCTACATCGTCAGGCAGGAATTTGAGGGCGACAAAGCGGTCAAGGTCGGTATCCTCCGCCTTGTATACAACACCCATCCCGCCGCCGCCGAGCTTCTCGATGATTCGGTAGTGGGAAACGATTTGCTCGATCATGCGTGGCCAGAAACCGCAGCGCCAGCCATGCTAAGGGCCATGCCGGGGCAAGTCAAATGAAAGCCGTGGGTTGGCAACTGTGTGTTTCAAACTTCCATAATTGACCTTCAACAACAAGAAATTGAGCGGATTCCGCCCTGCACTTCCGTGACTAGCGGGTTCTTGCCCATCCGGTGGATACTTTAGGTATACGAGAGTATTGCAGCTTGTCCTGCCTCTGCCCGGCGGGCTGCGTACTTCTCATCGTCTCAGCCACTTCTCTTTCGTCTGCACCTGCGTACTGACAACGCTAGTCGCGCCTGACCGACTCTGGCCAATTCATTCTTTGCTCGATCAAGTTCGCTAGAGGAGTTCCCCCATGCAGAAGTTGGCATCCTTTGTTCTAGGTTTCGCGGGTCTGCTGGCCATCGCCCATGCCCAAAGCACCGCCGTGCCCATGGCCAGCCATCCCATTGAGCCGACGAATTGGAGTTTCGAGTGTGAAAACGGCACCTACTGCGGCATCTACGGCGGCTGGATCACGACCACCTCGAACCCCGGCACCGTCCGCCTGTGGGACGCCTCCACCAACTGGGCCACGCTTCAGCCGTCCTCTGGTTCTAATGGTTACAACTGGAAAGATCTCGACATCTGGCTCGACCGCCTCGCCGAGCATCAGCCCAGCGCCGCCATCTATACCTTCGGCCACACTCCCTGCTGGATCGCCGCCTGCACCGGCACCAATACCTGGACCGCCACCCCTCCCCGAGATCTCACCACCAGCGGCAGCCCATCATTCACCGCCTTCGTCACCGCGCTGGTGCAGCACTGTTCGGTAGCCGGCAACTGCGTCAAAAACTACATCAAGTACTGGGAGATGTGGAACGAACCCGACCTCACCGACTACTGGACCGGCTCCGCCGCCCAGCTCTACAACATGTTCAAGCCCATCATCCCCATCATTCGAAAATATGTTCCCGGCGCCATCACCACGACTCCGCCCATCCCCGGAGGCGACAAGATCTGGATGACCAGCTGGATGAATCTGGAAAACACCAACGGCCGCCTCTCCGACTACTACAGCTTCCACGTCTACATGGACACCTACTCGCCCGAGACCCGCATGACCATGGTCGAGAAGATGGTCACCACCAAGAACGCCAACGGATGGACCACCACTCCCTGGATGAACACGGAGACGAATTTCATCATCACCGACGACGTCTGCTCCACCCAATTCACCGTCCAGGACTGCGATGGCCAGCTCGTGCGCTGGCACGTTTTGCAATACGCCTATCAGGGCGGCGCTGGCGGCGCAGTTCACGTCGGCTGGTTCAACTGGGAGAGCATCAGCAGCGGCGGCTACGACACCTATTACTACACCATGATGCAGTGGCTGGTCGGCTCGACCTTCACCGCCTCGTGCAGCAACAGCGGCACCGTCTACACCTGCCCGCTCACCGAGTCCAACGGCAACACCGCGCTGATCGTCTGGAACACCGCCGGCTCGAGTTCCTATAAACCAGCCAGCCAGTACGTCGACTACCGCAAATTCAACGGTACCTACGGCGGCGCAACCCAAAACATCTCCGCAGGCCAAGCCACCACAATCGGCGTAATCCCAATCATGTTCGAATCAAAATAAAACTTTCAGACGAGGACCGTGGAGCGAGGAATACGCCACTCATTCCGGCGTGATCCGAGCTCCGGCGTCATCCCGTGGTCCGACAATCATCTCGAGCCCCGACATCATCCCGAGCGGAGCCGTTCTTCAGGCGAAGACCCTGCGCCCGACCCCACCTCAAATCCTTGTCATTCCGAACCGGCGCAAAGCGGCGGTGAGGAACCTGCTGTTCTCTCGCCCCCACGATAATGTCTACAGCGGATGCTTTTCCCTAACCGCCAATCTACAATCGAAAATCCATGCAGCCCGCCCGCATCGCCGAACTGCTAAAGCCATTCCTATCCCCGGCCCCCACCTCAAATCCTTGTCATTCCGAACCGGCGCAAAGCGGCGGTGAGGAACCTGCTGTTCTCGCGCCCGCGCAACTGCACCATATATCGACATACATCGATACACTCGTCCGCTGGAACGCCCGCATCAACCTGACCGCCATCCGCAACGAAGAGCAAATCGTAACCCGCCACTTCGGCGAGAGCCTGTTCGCCGCCCGCCATCTGTTCGCAAAGCCTTCCTCCGCGGTGAAAGATTTTGATTCAGCCAACGACCAACGACTAGCGACCAACGGCATCCGCATAGCCGACGTCGGCTCCGGCGCAGGCTTCCCCGGCATCCCTATCAAACTCTGGGCGCCATCCATCTCCCTTACCCTGATCGAGTCCAATCACAAAAAAGCGACCTTCCTGCGCGAAATCACCCGCGCCCTTACATTGACGGACGTCAATATACAAATCGCCCGCGCCGAATCGATAGAAACAACCTTCAATGTAGTCACCCTGCGCGCCGTAGAGCGCTTTGAAACCATCCTGCCCATAGCCGCCAGCCTGGTCGCGCCCGGAGGCCGTCTAGCCCTCCTCATCGGATCCGACCAACTCGACCAAGCCCACGCTCTCCTACCTAGCTTCCTTTGGCGAAGCCCGGCTCCAATTCCTCTATCTCAATCCCGAATTGTGGTTATAGGTGACCGCCCCACCTTATAAGTCTCTAGGTCTTCGTGAATGCAAATAATTGCACTTTCTTTTTTCACGCGACCTTCCCCAATTTCTCAGGAAGTGAAGTAGAATTCCTGCCCGCAGTCCAATGAGGGGGAATCTCGCCACGAGGAGTTACAACACCAATGAAGAAGAAGTTATCCCTTGCTGCAATTGCAATGT
>Ga0209006_10000979_pt1 | contig 26359 bp, 17 predicted proteins | sample JacPin_JW_Ref_O2_FD_188567 | JGI IMG/M metagenome (GOLD analysis project Ga0209006, IMG submission 188567) | Forest soil microbial communities from Algoma, Ontario, Canada - Jack Pine, Ontario site 1_JW_Ref_O2 (SPAdes) (version 2) | ecosystem: Environmental > Terrestrial > Soil > Boreal...
TGCGCGGACTCGGCGTCTCCGGCGAAGTCATCATCCCCAGCTTCACCTTTTTCGCAACCGGACACTCTGCCCGCTGGAATGGCCTGACCCCAGTTTTCGCTGATTGCGATCCCGATACCTGGAACGTTGACGTCAACGACGTCGAGGGCAAAATCACCGAGCGCACGCGCGCCTTGCTGATCGTTCACCTCTACGGAAATCCTGCGAACGTCGAAGCGCTCACCAAGATCGCCCAGAAGCACAATCTGAAATTGATTTTCGACGGTGCCCACGCCTTCGGCAGCCAGTATCGCGGCAAGCCGATCGGCTGCTTTGGCGACGCGGAAGTCTTCTCGCTCTCCCCGACCAAGCTCCTGGTCGCAGGTGAAGGCGGCCTCGTCACAACGAACGACGCGACCCTCGCAAAAGCGATTCGCCTGATGCGCAACTACGGCGACAGCGGTTCCTACGATCCAGACTGGATCGGAATGAACGCCCGCATGTCGGAATTCAACGCCGCGCTCGGCCTCACCGGTCTCGCCGAAGTTGACGACCGCGTTCGCCGCCGGAATCAGATCGCGCGGATGTACGACGAACAGCTCGCGAATCTTCCGGGCCTGCGCTTCCAGAAGGTCGATCATCGCGACGTGAACACTTTCAAGGACTACTCGATCCACGTCACGCCGGAACAATTCGGCATGAACCGCGATGAGCTCGCCGAAGGCCTACTCGCCGAAAATATCGAAACCAAAAAATATTTCTATCCACCGATGCACATGCAGACGCTCTACAAGCAGTTCTACAAGGCAGGGGGCCGCGATTTAAAGGTGACCGAAGAGGTCACCGGCGGTATCCTAAGCTTACCGATTTACGAACTCCTGCCCGATTCGACGATTGAAAAGGTGTCGCTCGCGATTCGCCGGTTGGCGAACCATGCAGCTAGCCGCAAAGAAGTTTCGCTCTCGGGGAGGCAGTAGACCAAATGTTGACGTCGCTACGAAACTTTAAGACTTCGCAGGCTTTACCTCGCATGCTGGCCGATTTTGCGCTGGTTCAGGCCTGCATGATTATCGCGCTCGGCATTCCGGTCGTCTTCCTGCTCTCGCGCGGTGATTCGGTCGCTGCAACGGCGCGCCTCGAAGAAGCGCTGTCGTATTACATTCCCTACTTCCTTTGCATCTCGGTCGTGTTCCCGCTCGTGTTCCTGCTGAACGGGTTCTACACACGCTCGCGCGCCTACATCGGCCGCTACAAGATGGTCGTCGTGATGCGCGGCGCCGGCATCGGCATCCTGACGCTGCTCGCCGTCAATTACCTCTTTTTCCGCACCAACTTGGTTCCGCGCCTCGCGCTTCTCTTTTTCGCGCTGCTGACGATTATCGGCCTCTCGCTCACGCGCCTCGCGAAAGCGTTACTGCAAGAACGTTATGAAATTCGCGCTCGCGGCAACAGCAGCCCCGAAGGCACTGTGCTCGTCCTCGGTGGCGCCGGCTACATCGGCTCCAGCCTGGTCCGCAAGCTTCTGGAATCTGGCCGCAAAGTGCGCGTTGTCGACAGCCTCGTTTACGGCGACGAACCGCTCCGCGGCGTGTTCGGCCATCCGAACCTCGAGATGCGCATCGGCGATTGTCGCAACATTCAAGACATGGTTGCCGCTGTTCGTGGCGTCGACGCGGTCATCGACCTCGCCGCCATCGTCGGCGATCCCGCCTGCGAACAGGACAAGCAGACCGCGCAAGAAATCAACTACGCCGCAACCCGCATGCTGATCGAAGTCGCCAAGGGTCACGGCATCCAGCGCTTCATCTTTGCGTCGAGCTGCAGCGTCTACGGCGCAACCGACGTGATGATGGACGAAAACTCCGCCGTCAAGCCGATTTCGCTCTACGGCCAGACCAAGCTCGACTCCGAGCACGCATTGCTCGCAGCGCGTTCCTCGACATTCCATCCGACGATCCTTCGCTTGGCCACGGTGTTCGGCCTCTCGTTCCGCCCGCGCTTCGATTTGGTCGTCAACCTTCTGATGGCCAAAGCCTTCAACGAAGGCGTGATCACCATCTTCAACGGCGAACAGTGGCGCCCATTCATCCACGTCCACGACGTTGCGGCCGGCATCATCAAGACACTCAACGCCCCGCTCCCCGTTGTCAGCGGCCAGATCTATAACCTCGGTGACACCCGCCTCAACTACACGTTGACGCAGGTTTCGCAGATGATCAAAAAGATGTTCCCGACCACGCAGGTGCAGCACATCGAGGACACCGACCGCCGCAATTATCGCGTCTCGTTCGACAAGATCGAAACGCAACTTGGCTTCACCTGCTCCTGGCAGCTTGAAGATGGCATGCGCCAGCTTCGCCAGGCTTTTGAGGACAAGGAAATCACCGACTACACCGACACGCGCTACTACAACCAGAAGTTCCTCAAGATCGCCGGCAGCCCGAGCCGCAACCTGCTCGACGAACACTTGATGGCCGCGTTCGCCAATGCTCCCAAGAACCTCACGCCGTCCGATGCCGCCGTGCTTGGCACCAAGCCGAGCGGACAGCACACCGAGACCATCCACCTGAGCAAGAGCGCCGGCGCTGGCTCAAACTAAGCGGGCTCACAATGCGGCTGCACCGACTTTGCAATTTTCGGTGCGGCCGTTTTCTTTGCGGATCGTAAAATTTCGAAAAGACAGATTAGAAGCGGTATGCGTAGTCCGTATCGAGATAGCTCAGCGGCCACATTTCGGGAATCGGCGTCCCGTCCTTTTTACTCACAATAATGTGCAGCGGTCTGCGGCGCGGGGCTGCCACGAAACCTTTGCTGCGCACTAGGTCGACCGCACCCTGATCGAGCCGCGACACAACAAACGACAAAATATATCCACCGCTCTCAAACACGCGCCGGATCGCGCTCGACAACACCTGATCGATCTCTTTTTCGGCGCCGCTTCGCCACCACATCGCCAGCCGCCAAAAATCGGGTTGCTTCTCGCGCCAGATCAGCGCGGCGGCGCCTGGCTCTGAGCCTCCCGCGTCGAAACAGGTTTCAGCCTTCAGGTGCGGTGAATCGGTGATCTGCCATTTCAGGTACGGAAAGTCATAGCGAGCATAGAAGTCGCTGCGTCGCGCGGGCTCAAGAAAAGAAGTGAGCTTCTCCGAGACGCCAGGCTCGAAGCGCACCGCATCCGCCGACACCCGGCGCGGCCATCGCACTGGGATACGGTTCACAATTTCGATCGCATCGACCGGCAACTTCGGTTTTTTGCGTCGCACGACCCGCAGCGCCGCACCGACCCGCAGCGGCAAGTGATAGACGACGCCTGCTTCGTTCTCGGTCATCGACGAAAGCCGCCCCACGATTCGCTGCGTCGCATCGTTGCCGCCAAGCTGCGTCAGAAATTCGTATCGATTCTGCGCCTGGCGCATTAACAGGATCCCGACGCCCTTCGCGGACTGGTCCTGCACCGACCAGTCGCAAGTCCATGCAGCATCCGCAACGCGCCCGTTGAGAACAACTTCAAACGGAATCAGCCCGAGGAATCCGCCGATCTTTCCGTCTTTCACCCACGCGTAACCGCGCTCTCGCCCGCGATTGAATCGCGCGTCGAAATATTTCCACCGTACGATATCCGCGGGAAAATCTTCGCGTCCGAGATACTCGACGAGGAGTTCCGGGTCGAGCGCACTGAGAGGCTGAAAACTCGGGGGCATCAGCGAAGGATTATAGCGGATTTATCGGCGTCGATTCCCGCCGCGACCGCCGGCGGAATGTAACTGCGAAAGTTTCCTGCTCTTCGATGTTATCGATCTTTAGTTATCCGCAAATCTACTAAACGACTTCTTGGACTCCTTAGTCCGCGTCTAACCCTATGCCCATCCTAGAATCGGAAGCCGCTCGCATGGAGCAGAACGACTCGCCTGCTCACGCTTCGCCGGAATCGGCTGGTACCCGCTCGCCGTTGAGCAGAATCATTCCCGCGGTGCTGCTTCTCTTCTTCGTCGGCCAGTGCCTCTGGTTCATGCGCACGCAATCGCTGACCAACGACGAAGCCCTGCACATCGTCGCCGGCACCGAAGCCTGGCGCATGAATCGCTTCGAGCGCTGGAACGATCACCCGCCTCTCGTTTTTCTTCTCTCCACGTTGCCGGTCATTGCCAAGGGCGGCACGATCAGCATCGGCTACGACGTTCGTTATGCCGATGGTATTTATCCGAGCCCGGAAGTCGTCGCATGGTATGGCCGCATCGTAATTGTCGGTCTTGGACTCCTTCTCGGAATTTTGGTGTGGCTCGCTGCGCGCAGGATGTTCTCCGAAGCCGCTGCCAATTTTGCTCTCGCGCTCTTCGCATTCTCGCCGGCTCTGATCGCCAACTTCTCGATTAGTTGTAACGACGGCGCAACCGCTCTCGTAACGTTCGCAGTCGCGATGCAGTTGGTCTACTGGCGCCGCACGCAGTCCTGGGGACGCGCAATCGGCCTCGGCCTGCTGCTCGGCACGATGCTGTCCACCAAATTCAGCCTGCCCGCGATGTTTACCCTCGCGCTCGGCCTCGTCCTGATTCTCAAACCCACGTCGATCGCCTGGAATCCGAAGGATTGGAATTGGCGCCAGGCAATTGCGATGGTCGCAATCGCTTCTTTCTTCGTGTGGGGCACATACTTCTTCCACATGACCAAGGTCGATGTGAAGAACGGCTTCGTCACCGTCACCTCGCCGAATCGCACCAAGGCTACAACTGGCGACACCCACAAGCATTTCAATCTGACCGCCTACATTCCGGCAGGCGAATACCTCGAGGGCATGGGCCGCGTCGCCAACCACCTCAACCTCGGCCACCCGACGTATTTCCTCGGTCAAGTCTCGTTCAACAAAGGCTGGAAGATGTATTTCCCGACCGTTATCGCCCTGAAGTGGCCGCCGGTCGTGCTCGCTCTGTTTCTCGCCGCCATTGCGCTCGCCCTTGCAGGGCGCATCAAGCTCCCAACCGACCTGCTGATCTACGCGATCTTCCCGGCGGTCTACTTCTTCATCGCCATTTTTTCCAAGGTCGACCTCGGCGAGCGCCATATCCTCCTCGTCTATCCGTTCGCGCTCCTCTTCATCGCCTCCCTCTGGAAATACGCGCAGCGCAATCGCGCGATCTTCGCTCTGTTCGTCGCGCTCCTTGTCGTCAACGCAGCCGACGTTCTCCGCTACGCTCCCGGCTACCTCTCTTACTTCACTCCCTTCGTGAACCCGGCCACAAGCTGGAAGCTTCTGAGTGACAGCAACCTCGATTGGGGCCAAGGCCTTCTCGCGCTGCGCGATTATCAAGCGCAGCATCCAAACGACCCGATGTATCTCGACTATTTCGGCACGATCGATCCCAAGATCTACGGCATCCGCTACACGCAGCTCCAACCGAACCAACGCGTGACCGGCACTGTCGTCGTCAGCGCCACCAATCTCTCCGGCCAACTGCTCGACGACCCGAACGGTTACCACTGGCTCTTGCAATATCCTGCCAGGATCCTCGATCACTCGCTCTACGTCTTCCAGGTGCCGGATTCTGCGTCAGCACCACCGGCAGCTCACTAAGGCCGACGGACTCTCATTCCGACACTCGACATGCCGAAACCGAAAAAACTCTCCCCACTTACAACCATCCCCTATCTCGCGTTCTTTGCGCTTTTATCCGTATGGGCCGTCCTCCAGCCCCAATACACCTGGGACGTCGTCGGTTACGTCGGCGCTTCCATCGCCAACAGCAACCCTGAGTTGACTCACCGCCTCACATTCGCGGAGATGAAGCCGATCCTCGCCAACGCAGCGAATGCGGAAGTGCAGCCCGACAATCCTTACCGCGCGGACGTCGTCAAGAATCCTTACCATTTCGCCGAACAAATACCCTTTTATTCCATCAAGCCGATCTACATCGATCTGATCCGCGGTGTTCATCGCTCCGGTCTCTCTTATCCGAAATCCGCCGTGGCGATCTCGGCAGTCTCCAGCTTCGCTCTCGCCATCCTTTTGTGGTTTTGGCTGTCGCCTTATCTTGCGGGTCTTCCGCTCGTCGCTTGCTGCACCATGATCTTGCTCTCGCCCAACATCCTTGCACTCGTCCGCTGGGCCACACCCGATTGCCTCGCAACCTTCATCGCCGCGCTCGCTTTCTACCTCATCCTCGAGCGCAAACTATCTTTCTGGGGCTGTGCTGTGCTCCTGTGTGACATCTGGGTCCGCACCGATGCGCTCGTCCTCGCCGGCGTGATCTTCTTCGTCCTCTGGGTCCGCGGGAAGCTCGACTTCACACAATTCGCATCGTTATGCGTGCTCAGCCTCGGCAGCTACTTCGCCATCAACCACTTCGCCGGCAACTACGGCTGGCCGGTCCTCTTCTTCAATTCGTTCCTGGGCGGCGTCACCGCGCCCGGCGAGGTCATCCTCCACGTCTCCAAATCCCTCTACATTCACCAGGTCGTGCGCGGCGCATTCATGTGGCTTATCGGCGGCAGCTTTGCTCTCTACCTTCTACTCGGCGGCCTCGCTGTCTGGCTGAATCGCACTTCCGTTTACTCCGACATGGTCGTCGCCACTCTCGCCACCCGCGTCATCTGCTACTTCCTCTACCCGAATGGCGATCAACGCTACACCGCGGTACTCTTCGTCCTCATTCCCGTGGCCCTGATCATCGGCGTTTACCGATCCACGCTGGCGCTTTCCGGTTCCTTCAGGGAGCCGCTCGAGGGCCGCTCGCGCTTGTCAACCGCGATATGAGCTATCGATATACCTTTACGGTTTTTACGTCCACGTACAATCGCGCGCGCACCCTTCCTCGCGTCTACGAGAGTCTCCTCGCGCAAACCTATCGCGATTTTGAATGGCTTATCGTCGACGATGGCTCAAGTGACGATACGAAGCAGTTGGTGGAAGGCTGGCAAGCGGAGTCCAAATTTCCGATCCGCTACATTTATCAACAAAACCAGGGCAAACATACCGCCTTCAATCGGGGCGTGCAGGAAGCTCAGGGAGAATTGTTTCTAACCGTCGATTCTGACGACGCTTTCGTGCCGAATTCGCTGGAGCGATTTCTCTTTCACTGGAACAGCATCGACCCGAAGGTAAAGGACCAGTTTTCGGCTGTCACGGCCTTATGCCGCTACGCGGACGGCAAGCTCGCTGGCAATAAATTCCCGCGCGACATCATGGATTCCGACACCATCGAGGTCACTCTAAAATTCAAGGTCTGGGGTGATAAGTGGGGCTTCCAGCGAACCAGCGTCCTGAAGCAATTCCCTTTTGCCACCGATCACGACGGGAAATTCATTCCAGAGAGCCTCACCTGGTTCGCTCTGTCCCGCAAATACAAGACACGCTACGTGAACGAAATCTTGCTGATCATCTACTTCGATGAAGCCAGCGGCGAACACTTGTCCCATCTCAATGCGAAGACGTTATCCGGCCGGCTCATCTTTCACAGATATGTATTGAACGAGTTGATCTCGTGGCTGCGCGTCGCCCCGGCCAGTATCTTCAAGTCGGCCATCAATTTCAGCCGCTACTCATTCGGCTTGGGCATCGGCCCATCGTCGCAACTGAAAGAACTCCACTCGACGACCGCGAGACTCCTGGTAGCCACCTCGCTCCCCGTGGGTTTCCTGTTGTCGCTTCGAGACCGGCAAAGAGCGTAGTTCAGAATCGCTTGCTAAAACACCTCAGCCCAAGATTCCAATTTACAGATCTCGTTCGCTCATAGAACCGCATCGCTTTCGCAATATTTCCTGTCTTTTAACTCTGATGTAACGCTGTGAATTTCAATTGACAGCCCACAGGTAAGAATCTAGCTTATTGCCGGTGCGTACACCTCTTCCACTCCGCGTTGCCCGGGTGACTCGATACCTTCCTGCATTTCGAGGACTGAGTAAATTGCTTAGCGTCTATCGAGGTTTCCTCCCCGATGGTGCTCGATACCGTGTTGACGATTTCGATGGGCGCCTGAAGCTCGATGTAAGCGTCTGTGACACCATTGGGATCAATGTTTGGCATACACCGCGCCTTTTCGAAAAAAAAGAACGAGAGATCTTTTGCTCTGCGATTGGTGAAGGGACCGTCGTGCTGGATGTAGGCGCGAATATCGGCATCTACACTCTGCTCGCAGCCAAACGCGGAGCCAGAGTCTTCGCGATTGAAGCGGATCCCGTGAATGCGCGAGACCTGCGCCGCCACGTCGAAATTAATGGTTTTGCGGATCGCGTGACCGTTTTTGAAATGGCCGCGACCGACCGCGCACAAACCCTTAAGCTCTATCGCAGTCCACGGAATTCGGGCGGCTCAACCCTGTTTGGCAGCAAGCAGGGGCTCGCTGAAGTTAGCGTTGAGGGTCGAACGATTGACTCTCTTAACTTGCCACCAATTGATGTGTGCAAGATGGATGTCGAAGGAGCCGAGCCAATCGCGCTGAACGGCATGCGCGATACCATCGCCCGGTCTCCGAAGCTAAAACTGCTGATCGAATGGAATTCGGACTCGCAGAGTCACTTTTTAGAGGCGGGTGGAGATTCACAAAACCTCCTTTCCCTCATTCGCTCATATTTTTCCTCGATCGAAGTGATTGAAGGCTCAAAGCTCTCCGCGGAAGAGGCACCTCCCGCGTTCTGCAACCTTTGGGCGCAACGCTGATCTAACTGTTGAAAGTACGCTGACTCTATCCATTCGAATTTCGTTCGAATTCGGATTCGCTGAAGTTATGGACAGCCTCAATGGACAACCGCTCTGACCATCGAACGGTGCGTGGCCCGCTGCGTCCCCGATTCCAGATTGGGCAATCGCGCATCTATTAGTCTGAAAGTACGAAGTCTGGAGATGATCTTGGGCTTGAGGCTACGAGTTTTGAGAAAGAAATGCCGGTTCGCATTCTTCATCATGAGTCTGTTTGCGTTGAGTCCTCGCTCCCACGCGCAGCAACCAGCCTTTCCCGAGGCTCAAGGGGGCGGTGCCGGTTCGGTCGGGGGGCGCGGCGGCGTTGTCCGCGAAGTAACGAACTTGGATGATTCGGGCGAGGGTAGTCTGCGGGCGTGCGTAGACGATTCGGGTCCACGGACGTGCGTTTTCAGAGTCGCCGGCCTGATAACCCAGCACAAAGATCTTACAGTCAATCATCCATTCTTGACGATTGCCGGCCAGACGGCGCCAGGTCAGATCATTCTCGGCGGACCCGGAAACAAAGGATACTCGCTCCGAGTATCTACGCATGACGTGATTATTCGTTATGTAACGATCAGTCCAGATGATTTCGACACGACATCCGGGCCCGCGACAGGAACCGTAGCCTTTGCGATCGTGAATGGAAATAACTACAACATCATCCTGGACCACGTCACCGCTCGGTGGGCCGGGAACAAGATGTGGGTTACAACAAGCAATTATGTTGGGCCAAATCGTCAAATCACCACGTCCTGGAGCCTGTTCTACGAACCGCACGCCGGGCATCCGGTGGGCCCCGGAACCACAGGTAACCCGAACGGCTGCCCAGACGCCGCGCCGGACCCGGCGCTTGAGAACCCGTGTTTCAGCTCTCAAGAGTTGGACATAGATTTCCATCACAACATGTTTGTAAACATCAGTCACAGAATTCCGGAGGCGGGCAACAGATCGCTGCGCTGGGTAAACAACCTGACATTCAATTGGGCGTTTTATGCAATAGCTACTCTCGGCGCTCAAGCAGTGGACGTCATCGGAAATAAATGGGTTCGCGGCAATCTAAATTCCTGGTCACAGGCTCACGAAATTCACATGACTGAGAAAAGTCCGGCAATTCGCGGCAACCCGTCTGTATTCGTCCAGGGCAACATAGGTCCAAATCAACCTGATCCTAAGGGCGATCAATATTTGATGGTCTCGCACATTACGGGAGAAAATGGACGCGAAAACGGCCCCATACCGGACGGTTGGAAGCGCACGACGCCGATGCCAGCTACAAAGTTTCCGATCGTCGCCGATCCTGTAGACACGTTGGATTCTATTCTGCTGCCGGCAGTTGGGAATTCGCGGCAACTGGATTGTGACGGCGGGTGGGTCAGCCGGCGTGATGAGGCTGATACCAGAATCATCGAACAATACAAATCGAAAGGACCCGGTGGATTTTGGCCGAACGGCATCACAACCACCGGTGTTGCAGCACTGCCCCTTCCCACCCCGGATTCGAACTGGAAGGATAAACCGATCATGACCGGAACGGCTTGTGCCGAGTCGCTCCACGACGGCATTCCGGATCAGTGGAAAAAGCGTAACGGTCTGAGTACTACCAACCGAGATCTCTTCAAAACGCTGACGCCGGATGGCTACACGATCTTGGAGCATTATCTGAATGGCATCCCCATCCGATCGCGGTGATTGACTCGCCGGTATCCGGCTCTGCCACTTCATCGTCAATTCGAATGACTGCCGGAGCAAAAAAAAGCGGCCCGACAAAAGCGGCCCTCAAAGGGTCACTTCAGCCGGGCCGGTTGCTTGAACTTACTTGGTGCTACTGCCCGTTGAGATAGTTCTCGAGCCAGGTGTATCCGTTTGGCGCGATCTCATTATGCAGGTTCGCGTCGGTGGTGCTGAGTCCCTTGGCCTGCTTCCATGCGTCTGGGATCCCATCATGCATTGACTCGACGCAAGCCGTTCCATTCACAACCGGAGAGTCCTGCCAGTTAGCAGTTGGGGTCGGGATATTCGACACACCCGAGAACGTCACTCCGTTCGGCCAAAAACCTCCACTGCCACCGTTTTGGTACTGGCTGACGATGCGTTGATCGGCCGCATCGCGGTGCGTTACCCAGTGACCACTGCAGTCTAGGTGCTGCGAATTGCCCACAGTCGCAAGCATGATCTCGTCCAAGCTGGTGGCCGGGTCCGGAACGATCGGGAACGCGTTGCTGGCTGCCATCGGGCTCCCGCGCTGCCAGCTAGATGGAATTGGTCCGGTTTCGTCTCCATTCTCTCCGGTGATTTCATTGACCAGATCGCCGTACTGATCCGAATTCACAGTATTTGTCCCCGGCGGCCCGAAGATATTTCCCGCGACGTAAACCGATGGATTGCCACTCATTTCCTGGCTGTTCGTCGTGAAATGGATGGGGTAGGTTTGTGCACCCATCGCGTTCATATTTCCGGTGATGAATTTGTTGTTTATGTCGTCGACGCTCATCGCTCCAAGCCATTCGTTCGCGTAGTAGTTCCAGTTATAGATAATGTTGTTTACCCATCGCGTCGAACGGTTGCCGTTCTCTGGAATTCGATGACCGACGTTGACGAACATGTCATGGTGGTAGTCGATGTTCACTTCGTACGCGAATAAGCACGTAGCCGCAGACAGAGTACTCACGCAGCTCTCATCCGTCGCCGTACCGTAACCTACGGGATGCCCTTCATGCGGCTCGTAATCTAGCGTCCACGATGTCGTAATGTTGTGATTCGGGCCGACGCCGAGTTGTGACGAAGTTGGCGTGAAGTTGCTGGTCGTAATCCAGCTCTTGTTTCCAGACCAGCGAGTCGTCACGTGATCCACGATGACGTTGTAGCACCCGGTATCCGCCGTCGGCGGCCACATGATTGAGCCGCAGTTGACGATCCAAATGCTCGTTGTTCCCGTGTCAGGTCCCGACGCCGTATTGAAATTATCGGGGCTCATGGTCACATAGCGCAGGATCACGTCATGTGTTGAGACACCGAAGAGCGCGCCTCCAGTATTTGGACCACCCAGGATGACTTCTCCCGGAGCGGTTTGGCCCGCGACTGTCAGATACGGACTGGTGAATCGCAGATCCGCCGATGTGATTGGGAACAAGCCGGCTACGCGAAACACGCACGTCCGCGGACCGGTCGCCATGACGCAGGCTCGCAAAGACCCTGCGCCGGAATCATTGTTATTCGTGACCTCCATAACCACACCGCCCCTGCCTCCAATCGCAGCCGCGCCGCCTCCTTGCGCGCCTGGAAAGGCCGGGCAGCCCGAGCCGCTGCAGGTAGCCGATGACGAACTCGACGACGGAGTCGACGGTGGCGCTGGCGAGGATGCTGCCGATACCGTAACCTTCGCTGTCGCCGCCATGCTCGCATCAGCCTGGCTTGTAGCCGTAATCGTGTCCGTCTCTGCCTTCGACGGTGCCGTATAAGCACCCGACGAAGTGATCGTGCCGAAAGCCGCCGTCCAGTTGACCGCCTTATTGCTGGCGCTCCCCTGCACCGTTGCTGAGAATTGCACTTTGCCGCTGGTCTGCGCCGAAGTCGTCGCTGGTGAAACAGTCACACTTGTAACTGTCGACGTAGCCCCCGCGGCCGTAACCTTCACCGTTGCCGACGCCGATTTCGTCGTGTCTGCAACGCTGGTCGCCGTAACCGTATCCGTGCCTACCTTCGCAGGAGCGGTGTATTGGCCAGCCGACGTAATCGTGCCAAGCTGAGCCTTCCAGGTGACGTTCGTATTCGTCGTCGTGCCTTGCACCGTCGCCGCGAATGGCAGCGTTCCGCTGGTCACCGAGGCCGCTGACGACGGGGTTACGACAACCGCCGTCACCGCGCCGCTGGTGCCGCTACTACCCAAAGGCGAGGTGCTGCCGATGTTGTTTCCGGCAACTGCCACCGTCGCGCTGGCCGAAAAAGTAGGATCCGCGACACTCTGTGCAGTAACTCGGCCCACTCCAGCGGTCATCGGCGCTGTAAATACGCCCGTCGGCGTAATCGTGCCGATCGTCGTGGACCACGTAACCGCATCGTTGCCCGTCGCGCCCTGAATCAAAGCCGCGAACTTGATCGTGCCGCCGGGAGCGGGCGTTGAGACCTCTGGCGAGACCTGCACCGTGCTCACCATCGGCGCCGTAGTCGAGCCGGAGCCATTGAGCGGCAACATCGCCGGCCGATGCCCCGCGCCGGTCACGATGGCCACCGAGCCCGACACGCTGCTCGCATCGGTTGGAGCGAATATGATGTTGAAACTGGCCGACTTATTGGTCGCCAGCGTCATGGGCGTCGTCGCGCCGGAAAGGGCGAACCCCTTCCCGCTCACGACCACCTGACTAACCGTGACTGCGGTGGTCCCCGTATTGATCACCGAGACTGGCACCGTATTCGACGATCCGACCTTCGTGCTCACGGATAACGTCGATGGGGCCACAGAGAGCGTGGAGGCTGGCTCGGCCATCCCCGCGCATCCCGCCATCCAAGCCACACCGAGGGCTAGGAGGCTCGAAAGTACTAGAACTCGATTCTCACGGAACACTTTCATGTCGATCCGGTCTCCCTACTGCAAGTTCAGTTTTTTGTTGTCAATCCACCGTTTTCTGCGACCTGAGTGAGGGGGACATCAGGCTGGTTCCATCGTAGTTTTGGTACTCGATGCCGCCAACCGTCGCGCAGTTCAGATTAAGTACGGGTGTGCAAGACCGTTCGGTACTGGTACAGACCCTGTACCCGACTTGTACTAAGGGCCACTAGGGGTTTTCGGGTATTTTGCATTACAACTTTGTCTTAAGTGGGAGAGTAGTAACCCATGCCTACATTCGACCGCTCACAACTCGAAATTTTCTCAACCACTCCGCAGTCCAAAGACTTCCCGCGTGAGGTCTACGTCCAGCAAGTCATTAACGTCGCGCGCTGGAGTGAACAAGCGGGTTGCACCGCGATACTTGTCTACACCGACAATTCCATTGTTGACCCTTGGCTCGTATCGAATATAATTCTCCAAAACACGAAGTCGCTCTGCCCGCTTGTCGCCATTCAGCCCGTGTACATGCATCCGTACTCGGTCGCGAAAATGGTGGCCAGCTTCGCGCACCTCTATGGTCGTCGCATGTACCTCAACATGGTGGCTGGCGGATTCAAGAACGATCTCGCGGCGCTCAACGACGCGACGCCGCACGACGAGCGCTACACGCGCCTGATCGAATACACCACCATCATCAAGCTTCTTCTTTCGACCGCTGCGCCGGTCAGCTTCGAGGGCAAGTTCTACAAAATCGATAATCTGCGTATGACGCCGCCGCTGCCGCCCGAACTATTTCCCGGAATTCTGATGTCGGGCTCATCCGATGCAGGCCTGGCCGCAGCGCGTGCCGTCGGAGCCACCGCCGTGAAATATCCCAAGCCGGCAAAAGACACTGAGTCCAACATCGAATCCGAAAACGAAAAATCCGGCGTCCGCGTTGGCATAGTCGCGCGCCCCACGAGCGAAGAAGCCTGGCGCGTTGCGAACGAGCGTTTCCCCGGCGACCGCAAAGGCCAGCTCGCGCATCAAATGGCTATGCGTGTTTCCGATTCTGTTTGGCACAAGCAGCTTTCGGAGATGATCAAAGAAACAGGCGAGGTTCAAGGCGTCTACTGGATGTGGCCATTTCAAAACTATCAGACTTTCTGTCCCTACCTGGTAGGCAGCTACGAACAGGTTGCGGACGAAGTCGCGCGCTATATGCGCAATGGCTTCAAATCGTTCATCCTCGATATCCCACCGAATCAGGACGAACTCTTACATTCACAAGCCGTTTTTGACCACGCCCTGAAGGGCGCGGCTACGTGAGTCTGGCGACACTCGATCCTGTATTAGAACTCGGAGTTGCAAGTGTGGAGCAGCAGCCGTCCGAGGCTGCTCACGCAATAAATTTTGTTCACAAAAATTGGGGGACCCTCGTTCTCGTTTCCGGGCTTGTTCTGATTCCCTGCTTTTGGCACCGCCACATCGAAGCCGGAGATCTCGGAAGCCACACTTACATCGCATGGCTCGCCAACCTCGTCGAGCAAGGTCGCGTACCCGGCCTTTTCATCGCGCACCAGTGGAACAATATTCCCGTTGATTTGGGACTGAGTTGGCTTGGGCCGCGTCTCGGCTTCAACACCGCCGACAAGATTGTCGTCTCGGTTTGTTTGCTGACATTTTTCTGGGGCGCGTTCGCATTTATCGCAGCCTCGGCGCGCCGCGTTCCATGGACCGTGGCTCCCGCGATCGCGATGATCGCGTACGGCTTCACGTTCTATGCCGGCTTCCTCAATTTTTATCTCTCACTGGGATTGGCGCTTTTCGCGGCCGCGGTCACATGGCGTGGAAAACCAACGGACTGGATGCTCGGTGCTGTTTTCGCCCTTCTGACGCTCATCGCCCACCCGCTGGGATTCGCGTTGCTTCTGGCTCTTGTTGCTTACATTCACTTGGCAGAAGCCGTCGTCGGTCGTTACCGCTGGCTCGTCCTAATTGCGACACTCCTTTTCGTTGTGGGTGTTCACTTCGCACTACCCCACTTCTTTCACACGGAGAACTGGCGAGGAAGAAATCCTCTGGCGATGAACGGTGCGGATCAGTTGGTTCTCTTTGGCCGCGCCTACATATTCTTGGCCCTCGCTACGATTGCATTTGGGTCCTTTGCCTTTGTGATTTCCGCCGCCCTTGATAAGAACCGACAAGGTCTCGCCGAGCGCATTCGTACGCCCCTCGAACTCTGGACCATCTTGCTGATCGCAGCGCCTTTGGTACCCGCCGCGATTTGGCTTCCCGAATACACCGCGGCAGTGAGCGCGATTAGCACCCGTCTCACCTCGCTTACCGCAATTCTGGGCCTCTGTATCTTGGGCGCGGTTGCGCCGCGAAAGTGGATTCTTGGCGGGCTATCCGTCCTCACACTGATTTTCTTTGGGCTGCAATATCGCGATACCGCAGTCCTGAACGCGATGGAGCGGCAAACCGAGAATCTCGTCGCAAACTTACCCTACGGTAGCAAGGTGAGCTATACCATCGACTTCGGCGAGTCGAGTCGCGTCAATTCGCGACACCTCGTTGATCGCGCCTGCATCGGCCACTGCTTCGCCTATTCCAACTACGAACCGGGCTCAAAGCAGTTCCGTGTACGTCTTTCACCGACCGGAAGCAGCATCGTCTCCGCATCGGGCTTCGATCTCGAACATGGATCATACGTCGTTCGCGAACAGGATCTTCCGCTCTATCAGATCTACCAGCCCGACGAATCCGACTTGACCAAACTCGCGATACGACCGCTTTCCGCCGGCGAGCAGAATGGCCGCATCGGTCACCGCCAGCCGATCGACTAATTCCGGCCTGCGCGGGCTAAACTCAGCAACTTCAAGCAAAATAGAGTGTTCTCTTCGTAAGCTTACGTTTCTCTCGAGGACTGCCTGATCATGGATCGTCTTCTCCAAAGTTGGGTAACGCAGCAGGCCGAAGTCAGGCCCAATGACGTCGCGATTGTTTCGGGCGCCGACTCATTGACGTACGGCCAACTCGAAACCGCCAGCAATCAACTCGCGCATCTTCTGCAAGATGCAGGCTGTCAGAACGGCGACCGTGTTTGCATCCTCATGCCAAAGTCGACCGAGGCCATCGTCAGCATGATCGGCATTCTCAAGGCCGGATGCATGCACGTTCCTATCGACGTTGCGACGCCCGCAGCGCGCATCCGTCACATTTTCGATTCCTGCGAGAATCGCGTCATCGTCGCCGGCGGCCGCGTGGTTCCGCTGCTCGATGAATTGATGGCCGACGAAGCGCTCCGCTTTCGCACAACTATTGTCTGGCTCGAAAATTTAAGCGCCGCGACCGGCACGTCCGCACCTGAAGCGAAAAACTTCAAGACGGCGTTCTCTACGCGAGACTTGAAATCGGCACCTTCAGCTCCACTTCCTCAAAATAGGACCGCAAACGACGGTTCTCACATTCTGTTCACATCCGGCTCGACAGGCGTGCCCAAGGGCGTCGTCATCACCCACTCCAACGTCTCCACCTTCGTCGGTTGGGCTCTGAAACACTACGGCATCGACCACACGGACCGTTTTTCAGGACACACGCCGTTCCACTTCGATCTTTCGACCTTCGATATTTTCGGAAGCATCACTGCCGGCGCACAGTTGCATCTCGTTCCCAGCGAAACCGCACTGCTCCCTCCGAAACTTGCCGAGTTCATTCGCAACTCGAAGCTGACACAGTGGTTCTCCGTGCCGTCTGTACTGAACTACATGGCGAAGTTCAACTCCGTACAACAAAACGACTTCCCCGACTTGCGCCGCGTCCTCTGGTGCGGCGAAGTTCTTCCCACTCCCGCTCTGATCTACTGGATGGAGCGTCTGCCCAAAGTCCACTTTTCCAATCTCTACGGGCCGACCGAAGCGACCATCGCCAGCAGCTATTACGACGTCACAACGTGCCCGACCGATCCGAAATCGCAAATTCCCATCGGCACGCCGTGCGGCGGCGAAGGCCTGCTCGTCCTGAACGAGAAGTTCGAGCCCGTTCCTGTTCGCGAGATCGGCGACCTCTTCATCACAGGCGTCGGCTTGAGCCCAGGCTACTGGCGCGATCCGGCAAAAACGGCCGCCGCCTTTCTTCAGGACAAAAATGACCCGACGCGCCGCCTCTATCGCACCGGCGATCTCGCCTATCGCGACGAGCAGGGGCTCGTCTGGTTCGTTGGTCGCGCTGACACCCAAATAAAAGTCCGTGGATACCGCATCGAGCTTGGCGAAATCGAAACCGCCCTCAATTCGATGGCTAAACTGCAGGAATGCGCCGTCGTCGCGATTCCCACAGACAATTTCGGCGGCTACATGATCTGCGCCGCCTACGTCGTGCGCGCCGGCGAGCAAGTGACCTTGGCGGATCTGCGCGAGCACCTGAAAAAACTGGTGCCAAACTACATGATGCCCGCGCGATGGACCGCCTACGAATCGCTGCCGAAGAACGCGAACGGAAAAATCGACCGTCCGCGCCTGAAAGATGCGTTCGCACGGAACGAAAACGAAGGACAGCCGGAATCATCGGCAGGGGCGCAGCCTACGAGCTCTACCAGTCCTAGTACGTCTACGCCTTCAACCGGGTCGTCTTTTCTGCCCGGGGACCGCGGTTCGCAGGTATAGTGGTGCGCGAATTTTCACATTCCCCGGTGTTGCATCCGGGTACGCTTCGAGCATCCAAGTTAGTGCCCGTGCCCAGCTCGGACCTGTGAGTATTCTGTGGGAATTCGACTGACCGTTTGACTATGCTTTTATACGCAATTCTTCTTCTGGGTTCCGTCGTCCTCTCGGCGCTCTTGACCGCATGGGTGCGCTCGACGGCGGTCGCCTATGGGCTGAAAGCCACGCCTGTTTACGGGCGCCACACCCACACCAAGCCGCTGCCGCGCCTTGGCGGCATCGCTATTTGCGTCACGTTCATGACCGCGGCGCTCGCGTATATTCCGATCGCGCGCTTCATGCATGTTGAGATTTCGGTCCGAAATTATCTCGGCATCCTCATTCCCGTCGTCATGATTTTCTTGATGGGCGCGTATGACGATATCCGCCCGCTCAAGCCGAAATCGAAAGTAGCGGTCGAAGCGACGGCCGCGATCCTTCTCTATTTCTCAGGTTTCGGAATTCATTACTTCCAGGCTCTGTTTGGCGCGAGAAACGCCGGCAGACTGATCGACCTGCCACTTACGATTTTCTGGGTGCTGCTGATTACCAATGCCTTCAACCTGATTGACGGATTGGACGGCCTGGCCGCTGGCTCGGCTCTGATCTCGGCGATTTCGATTCTTGCCGTGGCCCTCGTCGGTCATCACGAGCTGATGATTTATCTCGTCGTCGTCCTGATCGGGGCGATCTGCGGCTTCCTGCCTTTCAATTCATTCCCTGCCAGCATCTTCATGGGTGACTCTGGGAGCTTGTTTATCGGCTTCCTGCTCAGTGCGCTGGCCATGGGCGCCGGCCGCAATATCGACGCCACCACCGGTGCCGCGGTACCGATCTTCGCGTTCGGCCTGCCGATTCTCGACGTTACGCTTGCAGTCATGCGGCGCTCGCTGCGCGGCCATCCGCTGTTCCGTGGCGATACCGATCACATCCACCACAAGTTGCAGCGACAGGGCCTTTCGCATCGCCAAGCTGTGATGGCGTTGTACGCGGTAACCGCTGCATTCGTCTGCGCGAGCCTCGCGATCCTGCTCGACGTAAAACTGCTCGTGCCCATGTTCTTCGCGGTCGTGCTCGCGGCTTGCATCGGCGTGGCCTGGCTGCGCTATCCGGAGTTTGTGAATCTGTTCAAGTCGACCGCCCGGCGGCGCCAAATCGTCACGACCGAAGCGAGCATTCGGCGTGCGAGCGAAGGCCTCTACACTTGCTCGGATTTCCGCTCGATTTGTCAGGTGTTGCAGGAATCGCTGCAGCCCGACGGCTTTGAGGGTCTGCGCTTGAAGAATTTGGGCAAGGACGGTTACCCGATCGCCCTCTTCCATACGCTCCACTGCGACTGGGAAGGCAAGTGGTTCTTCGAGTGGTCCGAGCGCAAGACCGACGACGCGCCTTGGGAGTACTCCTTCCAGTTCGAGAAGAATTCGCAGGGCTCGCTTGGGTATGCATCGTTCTTCCACATGTCCACGAGCGAAGATCGTCGTGCGCGTGCGGAATCGGTGGCGGATGAATTTCGCGCCGCGCTTTCGGATGCGGTCGCGCGCTCGATCGATCGCATGCGCATGATTCACCAGGCGGAAATCGAGATCAACGCCGAATTGAACCTCGTGCGCGCCGCCTGCCGCGCCGCCGACTAATTCACCGCAATCGTTCTGTTGTACCCTACGCCGACTTGCAGAATCGTGCCCTGAATTTGGTTTTGTAGGGGCGTCCCTTCAGGGCGCCCAGAGAGGATCTCAGCGTTCCCTACGTCTCTGCGTTATCTTTCCCCGGATGCGTCGCGCCTCGTAGCTTGAAAACAGAAACGGCTCCCAAAGTCGGGAGCCGTGAGAACCAGCCTTGTGGCACAGGCACTCCTGCCTGTGCGGGTTTTCGCGCTCAGTTAGAGTGCGCTCGCTGAAACAGGATTACCGTTGGCGCCGCTCGGCGACGCGCCTTCATCTCCGCCCATCGCGAGCTGATACAGCCCGCTGACGAGCGAGAACTGATTCGGGTCTGCGACGGACAGATCAATCTTTCTGCCGGTCTTATTCTCAATGAATACGATTACATCTAGAAAATCGAACGAATCGAGTAGACCTGACCCGAGCAGTTCGGTGTCGGCCGTAATTTTAAGATCGCTGGATGTTTGTTTGTTCGCCCGAAACCAGCTTGCCAGCAACTCCACGAATTGATCCTGATTCATCGCTTGCGTTCCCTTGGATTGCGGCTTCGCGACTCGGGGTAATCGCGCCGCCGCCGAAGTTGACTACGACTCGTCGTCCTACGACTCGACCGGCGCTTCCTCGCGCGCAGTTTCCTCTTGCCGCAGGCACGACAAAACAAGCTCGACGCGGTTGGACACGCCCAGCTTGTCAAAAACCCGGAACAGATAATTCTTTACCGTGTGCTCGGTCAGGCCAAGCTGCGCGGCGATTTCGCGATTCGACAGGCCTTCGACGGCCAGGCGAACAACGTCGCCTTCGCGCTTGGTCATGCGATTTTCGACGGTCGGATCGACCTTGCGCTGCTTGGGAGCGCGCATGAACTCTTCCATGACGTAGCGCAGCTCTTTCGAGTTTGCCCAGATCTGGCCCTTAGCGAGGGCGTCGACCGATTTGCACAGCATGTCGAAGGGGCTGTTGCGGCAAAAAACGCCATCGGCGCCGAAGCGAAATGCCTCGATCACCAGCTCGCGATCGGAAGAGCTCATCGCGAGCAGAATTCGCGTCTCGGGGTTGGCTTTGCGAACCTCAGGCAGAATCCGAAGACCGGAAAGCGGGCCATCCGCGAGCGTGTCGCTGATGATTGCAACACTCGGGCGGTGCTCACGAACCTGCGCCAAAATGTCGGCAGCGGTAAAAGCGGTGGCAACCACATGAAAGCGGTCCGGAACGCCGGAGAACGCCATGCTCAACAAATCGCAGTACATTTTGCTGGCTTCGGTGACGAGAACCGAGGTGCGGTTATCGACGGACGGATCTTTCGCAAGCGCCGGTGCGGTCATAATGTTTGAGCGATAACTTTACTACGTTCGTGGAGAGAACGGCGTCAAAATGCCGTAAAAAGAACGGACTTCCCCCACTGTAGCCATTGAGAGCATGCGGGATGCCAAGGCATTTTACAAGTTTGAGTGCTGCATAGTGCAGAAAACAGGATGCTTAGAGCGTTGCTTTTGCAACGCCTCTTAGTCCCAAAACTTACCGTATCCTTCTAAGGACATCTTCTGCCGAAATTGTGCAACAGATCCGGAATTCGACGCGAAACGCGTCACCTTTCGGCTACGTGATAGCGCATGTTGCAATCAATTCCTCACGTTAAATCAGCCGGCGAAGCCGGTAAAATGATTGGCGCCGCGAATCAGTTGTGTTTTCCACAGGGCATCGCGAAGGCAACTCCTTGTTCTGCAATACGCTTCTGCAATACCTACGACGTAACATCAGCGGCGTTCCATTCTGCAGCGTGACGACTTTTCAGGCAAAATAGTCGGCAACGGAATTGCTTTCATCGTTGGATTTGGCGGATCCCTGTCCACATACGATAGGGTCACTATGTGTGCGGTGTGCGGTATTCAGGTTGGAAAGGACCTTCGGGTCATGGCGAAAGTGTTGGGCATCAGCGGATTCGAGAACTCGATTCCGTTCAAGAAGGCGCATTGGCCGGGATTGGAAGAGCGCGAGTATCGAATTTCGCAGGGTCACGATTCGGCTGCGGTTTTATTGGTGGATGGTGAGGTTGTAGCGGGGGCTGCGGAAGAGCGGTTCAGCCGGAAAAAGCACACGGGCGATTTTCCGATCGGCGCGATTCAGTATTGCCTCGACGCGGCGGGAATCAAGATCGGCGACGTGGATGAGATCGCGCACGGATTCGACTATTCGCCGTATCGCGCGGCGTTCATGCTCGACAAGACGAGCAAACAACAGTATGAGGAAGTTTTTTCTCGCGAAAAATTACTGGCAGAAGTGAAGCAGCATTTGCCGACTTTTTCCGCGGACAAAGTGCATCAGGTAAATCATCACCTGGCGCATGCGGCGAGTGCGTTTTACACGTCGGGCTGGGATGAGTGCCTGATCGTGGTGCTCGACGGGATGGGCGAGGCGCACAGCGTGACTGCGTATCGCGCCAAGGGCAATCAGATCGATAAACTGGCGGAGATCACTGCGAAGGATTCGATTGGAATTTTGTATTCGGTGATTACGCTGCATCTCGGGTTCGATTTCAATTCCGACGAATACAAAATCATGGGATTGGCGCCGTACGGCGATCCGTCGCGCTATCGGCATTTCTTCGAGCAGGCTGTCGAGTTGTTGCCGAACGGCACGATCAAGATTCCGATTTTGCGGCTGAATGAAGCGCGCGACGATCGCGAGAATTACGGAGCGACGCGGCGCTACCTGGAAGAGCATTTGATCCCGAAGCGGACGCCGGATTCAGACATCACCGACGATCATCGCGACATCGCGGCGGCTCTTCAGGAATGCCTGGACAAAGTGATGTTGCACATCTGCGGGCACTTTGGCCGGGAGACTGGGTTGCGGAAGCTGGCGATGGCGGGCGGCGTGGCACTGAATTGCACGGCGAACGGGCGGTTGTTGCAATCGGGAATCTTTGACGACATCTACGTGCAGCCTGCGGCTGGTGATGATGGCACGGCGCTCGGTGCGGCGCTGTGGCGCGGTTCGCGCAACGGCGGCGTGCGGAACTACCGCTTCCCTGTTCCCTTTTTCGGTCCGGCGGCGACACAGGCGGAAATCGACAAGGCGATTGCGGAGACGGGCAATCGCATTGAAGTGAGCCGCTTTGCGAATCTCGCGGATGCTTGCGCGGAAGGCGCAAGGCTCATCAAAGACGGCCGCGTGCTTGGCTGGTATCGCTCACGGATGGAGTTTGGCCCGCGTGCGTTGGGACATCGCAGCATCGTCGCCGATCCGGGACATCCGGAGATGCGCGACCGCATCAACGCCATGGTGAAGATGCGCGAGGCGTTCCGCCCGTTTGCACCTGCAGTTTCGCTCGAACAGGTGCAGGACTGGTTTGAGGTGCCGAAGGGTTTTGAATTGCCGTACATGATCATGGTGGCCGATGTTCGTCCGCAGTTCCGGGCGCAACTACCGGCGATTACGCACGTGAACGGCTCGGCGCGCGTGCAGACGGTATCGCCGAAGGACAATCTCGAGTTCCATACTCTGCTCAAAGAGGTCGGCAAGCTGACAGGGCGCGAGATGGTGCTCAATACGAGCTTCAACGTGAAGGGTCAGCCGATCGTGAATACGCCGCGAGAGGCGATCGATACCTTCCTGGGAACCGGGATCGAGTTCCTGTTCCTGGAGAATACGCTGGTTCGCCGGGCTGCGAGGTAGCGTCACGACCCACCCCCCGGGTATTTTTCGCAAGAATGTGATTCTAAAGGTGTTGTTTGCGCAATTTGTGTAAGAATGTGATTCTAAAAGGGTTGTCGAATCGCGCCGTCGCCGGACGGCGTTAGCTCACCTGCCAGCCGCCAAGCCCTGATCCGATCCAGGACGGAGGGGCATACCCCAGGATGTTCCGCCGGAGCACCGATGTCACTCACACTCAGTGACTTGCGGGAATTGGTGTGGAAGAAAGAGCGCGTAGCTCTCTGACTTACAAGTTGTCTTGACTGGCTTTGATTTAGCGGATTGGTGAAAACCGGTGGGCGGAATTGTCTACTGGAGGAGTTTACCACAAGCGAATAGAACTGCGCAAGTACGGTCTGTGGGAAGCCGGGAAAGGCAGACGCACACAGAGTTCAGAGAGGATACAGAGGATAGAAAGGATTCGTGCTCGGTGCAGGCAGCCCTGACCATTCGGACGGACTATGGCACTTACGCGCCTTGGGACCGGTCGTCGATGTAGAAGAGTTCGAAGGGCTTGAAGACCGAGTCTTTTTTGCAGGAGGGGCAGCGGCGAGTTTCGCCGTCGGCTGGCATCGTGGGACGCGAGACTACACGGAAGGGATCGCGAAAGGCTTGTTCGAGAATTTCTGAGGCGATGGTGCTATGAGGAAATTTGAAACTGCATTTGGGGCATCGCAACATCCAACTGGGCATGTCTCCGCCTTGGGTCCCTGGTCATAGGTTTTGATGACGGCGGTGGAGGAAAGGACGCGAGGGGGCGGGAGAGGTTGTTGGAGTGGCTGATCGCGTCGAAAGAAACAGAAGAAAGAAGAGAACGAAAGAGAGAAAGAGAGAAAGAGAGAGAGAGAGAGAGAAAGAGAGAGAGACAAAAAACGGAGACCGCGCTTCGCATAGGTGATCGAAGAGAGACTCCTCTCCGCCCCAGCCAAAGAAACGGCATCGGCTGGCTCCGCTCAAAATGCCAATTTGCAGTACGGGCGAACGGAAACGGAGCATGGGCTTTTGGGATACACTCGCAGGATTCTTGGGAGGAGAGTCATGCGAGGATTTAAGGCGTTTTTGCTGCGTGGAAATGTGGTTGATCTAGCGGTGGGTGTGGTGATCGGGGCGGCGTTTGCGGGGCTTGTTGGAGCGATCGTCAAGGATTTGTTGACGCCGCTGGTGTCGGCGATTGCAAAGCTGCCGGATTTTTCGGGGCTTTATTTCACGATCAATGAGAGCAAATTTCTTTACGGCGATTTTTTAAATGTGTTGCTGGCGTTTTTGATCGCGGCAATGTCGGTTTATTTTCTCGTGGTAGTGCCGATGAATCATTTAATGGCGAAGGTGAAGAAGATTCCGGATCCGACCACGCGGAAGTGCCCGGAATGTTTGAGCGACATACCGTTGCAGGCGAAGCGGTGCAAGTTTTGTACGGCGGTGAGTGCGTAATCGCGCTGTTTGATGATCGCAAATCGGATCGGTTGAGGTCCTGACACCGAGTTTGAGACTGACGGTCTGATGTTGGCGAGTTTGAAGTTAGCGCAACGGTGGCTCAATCGTTTGCGGCAGGCGCAGGACAAAAACGCCGGCAGGATGCCGGCGCTACGGGAACAGGCGTTTGGTTTGGCCGGCAGGGTTGAGAATTTGCCGAGATGGGGCGCAGCGTGCTGCGCCCCTACACGTTGGGCGGGGCACGGGCGTGCGTAATTCCCGGAAGGCCGTGCGCGTAGCTCCTTTGTGGGGGATGGGCTGAGGGATGGCGCCGGGCGCAAATGGGCGAAAGTCGCACGTATTGCGGTACGGGGCTCTTCCTCTTTACCTACAGCTAAATACGGACGGGGGAGCCGCCCCCCGACGAAACGCGACGGAGGCGTTAAACGTCGTACATTCGTTCCGATGGTGGAACCTTAAGGTCGACTCAGGCATCCTTACCCTAACGCGGTTCAGGCCTATAACCTAGGTCGGACCAAGACAAGGATTTCACTCGGCGCCAGCCCAACTTGAGAGATTGTGTTTGCCAACAGGGCTTAGCCGGCAAAGATCAAGAATATGGACGATTCTTTCTCTTCAGATTCCTCATATCCGAAGACAGACGCGCGCGGAACCCGGTCTGGTCAGTACGCGGATCATTACGCGCCACCTCCGCCCCAGAAGTCGAAGGGGCGCACGTGGGTGTGGATCATCATGGGCGTCGTGCTCGTGTTGGTGTTCTACCTCGCATTCCGTCACCACGATAACGAGACGCAGGCCGCCGCGCCCAAAGGCGGGAAAAAGGGATTCGGTGGACCGGTAACGATCAACACGGCAACCGCGAAGCAGGGTGACATCGGCGTCTATTTGACGGCGATCGGGACGGTGACGCCCGTGTATACGAGCGTGATCACGAGCCAGGTGAACGGAATCATCAATTCCGTGCATTACAAGGAAGCGCAGATCGTCCACAAGGGCGACGCGCTGATCGACATCGATCCACGGATTTACCAGGCGCAGCTTTTGCAGGCGGAAGGCACGCTGGAAAAAGATACGCACATCCTCGAGCAAGCGCGCATGGACCTGGATCGGTACCAGAAGGCGTGGGCGCGTAATGCGATTGCGAAACAGATTTTGGATGACCAGGAGAAACTGGCGCTGCAAGACGAAGGCACCGTGAAGAACGACCAGGGCGTGGTGGATCAGGACCGCGTGACGCTGAGTTATTGCCACATCACGTCGCCGTTCGACGGCCGAGTCGGCTTACGGCTGGTAGACCCCGGGAACGTGGTGCAGGCGAACAGCACGACGCCGCTGGTGGTCGTGACCCAACTGCAGCCGATCACAGTAGTGTTCACGGTGGCCGAAGATTATCTCGGTGAGATTCAGCCGCACATCCAGGGAGGGACGCCTCTCGGTGTGGATATTTTCGACCGGGCGCAACTCAAGAAGATCACAAGCGGGAAACTGCTGGCGGTGGACAACCAGATCGATACGACGACGGGCACGGTGCGGCTGCGCGCGCAATTCGACAACAAGAAAAATGAGTTGTTTCCGAATCAGTTTGTGAATACGCGACTGCTGGTCAACACGCAGCACAACGTCACCCTGGTGCCGACATCGGTGATCCAGCACAACGGAAGCGTAGCGTTCGTATACGTGATTCAGAACA
>Ga0209006_10000980_pt1 | contig 26346 bp, 21 predicted proteins | sample JacPin_JW_Ref_O2_FD_188567 | JGI IMG/M metagenome (GOLD analysis project Ga0209006, IMG submission 188567) | Forest soil microbial communities from Algoma, Ontario, Canada - Jack Pine, Ontario site 1_JW_Ref_O2 (SPAdes) (version 2) | ecosystem: Environmental > Terrestrial > Soil > Boreal...
ATCTACACCGGTGACGAGGCAGCTGTAGCCATGACCGCTTTGCGCGCGAGCGACGGTTCGTCGCCTCCGCAGTTCAAGATTCCCGGGCCGCCTGTTCCAGGAGAATGGCAGGCGACAGCGAGTTGTCCAATTGTGAACGGAGTCGCGGTTGGCGTCGGCTTTCAATGGCAGAACGTAACTCCTTTCGGCATCCCGAAGGCCAGTGATTTTCTACTCGCTCCGCCTCCGCTGCTCGCCAGCAACCGGTACACAAAAACCTACGATGAGGTAATGACGGTCGGCAGTCTTGACAGCACTCATCGGCCTCCAGATCGGGCGAATGTCGCCCTTTTCTTTGCGGCCACCTCTCCAACTCAAGCCTTCAATCAGGCTGCGCAGCAGGTCGCCATGCAACAGGGCCGTTCGCTGTCACAAAACGCCCGCGATCTGGCCTTGCTCAACATGGCGATGAATGACAGCTTGGTGGCATCCTTCCTCAACAAGTACCACTACAACTTCTGGCGCCCTGAAACGGCAATCCATGGCGGTGACACCGACGGCAACCCGCTCACCGTTGGTGATCCTAACTGGACTCCATTCATCGTGACACCATGCTTTCCGAGCTATCCCTCAAACCACGGCAGTGCGGGCAATGCGGCAGCGGCTATTCTTGGATGGGTGTACGGCGAGGAGGGACATTCGATCACGTTGACGAATCCTGCGGTGCCCAACATCGTCTTGCAATACATCTCGTTCAACCAGATTACAGGCGACATCTCGGACGCTCGCGTTTACGGCGGGATCCATTTTCGAACCGACCAGTTAGCTGGCGAGCACCTGGGAAGGGAAATAGGCAAGGCCATCTTCAACAACAACTTGCGTCCCGTGCACGGCAACGACTAATCAGTCAGGCTGAGTGTCACTCGCCATTCGTATCCTGCGGTCTCGTTATTGTGGGGCCTTGGGGGCACGAATGGCGGGTCTGACATATTCCGGCGACTTCCGAGTGGTTATTGGGCAATCCGGAAGTTGAGATCGACGGTCGAAACCAAGCGTTAGTACCAAAGAAATCGACGTCGTAAAAGAAGGGGAATCTATGTTTCGCATCAACGCCCGTGATTTTCTATTTTTCCTTATAGCTGGCATTGTTTTCTTGATCGCTGCTCAGCGGCCGGCTTCGGCGTCAACCGCAACCTACTATGCTTGCATTACCAATTCGAGCGGTGCTATCCGTATTGTTACGAAATCGACTACTTGCAAATCCAGCGAACACAAAATCCAGTGGGATCAGACAGGGCCGGAAGGACCGAAGGGTCCGCAAGGGCCCCAGGGTACACAAGGTGCGAAGGGCGCGACAGGGCCTCAAGGTCCACAAGGACCAGCTGGACTCGCTTCGGGTAATTTTGATTTTCTCGGGGCTGGTCTTTTCCCGACGCTGGCGAACTTCCCGGTCGTTTATTTATTCAGCAACCAGGCACAGACGGCATCGTGGTATTTTGTTTCCGCATCCTTACTTCTGTTTATTGACCCTAATGATAACGGGGCCTCTTGCTGGGACAGCATTCACAGTACTGGCACGCCCAGTCAATACGGCGGAAGTAGCTTAAGCAACTATCAGCAGGTAAGCATCGCGGACGCAGTTTTTCTCAATCAGGGCGATTATGTTGACGTGTCGTGCTCCAGCGGGGGAGACGGCAATAGCTTCGTCTACAACGGGGCGTTGACCATGGTTCAGATCGATAGCCTTTCCGAGGCCAAGCACGCACCAACTAGACCCAGAGTGCAACGCGATGTCTCGATACCGCCGCGATAGGAATAGCATTTCTATGACACAGGGGCGGGGGCCCGGCGCGGCTGTTCTTAGGGAAACGATACGAGATGATTGGGGGAAAGCAAGGGGCGGCGTTTCCCCTATCCATCTGCAACCGCCGCCAACATCTCTAATTCATTTCCTGAACATTTCAATTTTAGATCTAAGCGAATATCTCATTGACCTTATCCCTCACATGTTGACTCTTAGACGGCTTCAGATACCGCATCGTACTTTCCAGATCGGAGTGACCGAGCCATCGCTGGACGGTACGCAGATCAACGTCGGCCCACAGTGACCATGTTGCAAGCAGGGTACGCGCTAAATGACGACGCTTGGCGAGAAACCCGATTCTAATGATCTAGGGCCACATAGGAATCTGCCCTAGCGACCTTTTAATAAAAGCCGGGACTCGAAGATGACTGGAAGTCAAGTCCACTTTCGCCACATGATCGACTTGTGATCGCGTTGTATTCGCCTGCCACATTCGCGGAAATCGGACTGCTTATGTGCCGTTCGGAGAAAGCCACCTCAAAATTGGGCTGCGCGATGCGCGAGAGATTTTCTCTGGTCCGGTTTTGACGCATGAATCTCTAAATTGCGCCCGTTTCCTCCAATTTCCAAGTAGTTCTGGCGGATTTCTCTACAATGGCGGAGAGAGTGGGATTCGAAAACGCTCCCTAACGTAGATCCATACACTTAGACCGCGGCAGATGGCATCTAACGCGGCTAGTTCGATGCAATCCCGCGTTAACGGCACGGAAATGGCATGGAAACGGACACGCAAAACTGAGCGCAGGCGGAGCGCGGACCCCTCGGACGCTGGAGAGCTACCTAACTCATATTGCGTCAATCGGAGTTGGCGGGACTGGTTTGACGCCATGCGAATGTGTGGCTATTCCTAAACAAAGTAGCAGACTTGCCATGAACCAAGACGTTCATTGCCTCATTAACGCGGGGTGATCGCGTGGGGGTGTTTGCGACTTGACCATGGCTCGGATGTCCCGGTTTTCGAGAATCAGGCCTTGGTGCTCCTGTGTTTCTCGAAGCACAACATCCACCATTGCCCAGGCCAAAATATTGATTACAAAGGAGTTGATGGAGAGATTGGGATTCGAACGTACTAACGAACGTACTTTGAAGACTTTAGGCGGTACGGGTGGCACCGTACGTCATTGAAAGTGCGTCGAGGGAATTCTTATTGGATATGCGTCTGGGTCCCGACCTCATCCTGCTTTGTTTTCGTTGACGATTGCTATTTTCGAGGGGCTTCACCATTACAGAAATCGACGGATTGCCGAAGGCGTTGGCCTCTGTAATTACCGGACTAGAATCAATTTCAATTTGGATCCAAATTTCAGCCGCCTAGGCATTCTGGCATTCACCGCATTGACGAGTCTGAAGGTGCCTTAGCCGCAAAGCGCAACGTGATTTTTGACCACAACCCAAAGAACACAAGGCCAACGACGATGCCGATCGACACCTCAAAAAACCGGTGAAGCGCAACCAATAGACCGCTGCCGGATCGCGGCACAAGCATTACAATCGCAAGGGTGATACTCGCATTCCGGTAAGCGCTTCTCTCGATTCGCAGGATGACGCAAAGCAATCCGATTATGAAAGCTGCCACACCAAATACCCAGACGTTTACTGGAAAGTAGGCGTCAGCGATCGCACCGACTACTGCTCCGACAGCTGTCCCCGCGACATACTGTACGGAAACAGGCAGCGCGGCACTGAGGGTCGACTGCATCACTATCAACGTCGACATGGGCGCCCAGTACGCTTCCGGCAACCAAAATGAATGCGCGATCAGGTAAGACACGACCGCGGCGACTGCAGTCTGAGCCGCATACCCAGTAGAGGGTGGATGATCCTTGGCGATTATCCATGCACCGACGTGCCCGCTGGTATCTTGATCTTCGGTCATCGTCTCGGTGTCTTGTCAGTCTCTGGGAACAACAATCAACGCAAACAGTAGGGGAAGATAAATAATGGACGCCCCAAGGAGCTGACGTGCGGTCGAGCCTGATTTGTTGAGGATGAACCGCGCTCCATAGTACAGAAATCCAAGGCTCAGGAACACGGATGCTATCGAATAAGACATACGCGAGGCGCCTGCTGAGCCTGGGACCAGACTCAAAAGTGCCAGGGCCAAGATCGGCAGCAGTGTTAGGCAATTTATAAAACGGGGTCTGTGAGTGTCATCGTGAGGCAAGACCAAGTAGCCGGCGCGATCATAATCCTCGCGGTACATCCAAGCGATCGCCATAAAGTGTGGGAATTGCCAAAGAAAAAGCAGTGCATAGAGAGTCCATGCCTGAATGGTGAGATTACCTGATGCTGCGACCCACCCGATCAAAGGAGGCATGGCGCCGGGAAAGGCCCCGACCAGGGTACATAGTGGTGTTTTTCGCTTGAGCGGGGTGTACACGAACAAATAAGTCAGCAACGTCAAAGTCGCGAGCGCACTCGATAGCAGGTTGACAGCTGTCGCGAGATAGATGGTGCCGGTCACTGCCAGTGCTGTTCCGAAAACCAAGACTGCAGAGGGCGTAACTCGGCCTGCAGCGGCCGGACGCCGAGCTGTTCGGCGCATTTGAGCGTCAAAGTTTCGTTCGAGGTATTGGTTTAACGCCCCCGTCCCACTTGCGACCAGCAACGTTCCGAGCAGAGTGTTGAATACCCGTGCGAATGAAAACCGCCCATCGCTTACCGAAGCCAGATAAAACCCTGCAAGGGTTGTGATCAAAATCAGGAAGTTCACCTCGGGCTTCGTAAGTGCCCAGTAGTCCGATAGCTCAGTGGATACCACAAAATGGCGTTCTCTCACCTCGGTCGCAGTAGACTCAGTAAGTGCGGACCTTTGTGACATTTTCAGACGGCCTCCATCTCGTGCGGAGCCGTATGCCGAGGCGCGCTGTATGGTGTGTCCAACTTAGGAATCGCGACCTCTACCGATCGATGCGAGAGTAAACGTGCGGTGAAGATTGCTGCGGCGATCAAGTACACAACAGTGACGCAAGTCCACATCAGCGCCCCCGCGCATTGCTGATCTTCCAAGGCGGTAAATCCAAATCGCGTTGGTGAGGATAAATAGATCGTGTAAACCACACGATCACAAAAAACGAGAAATCCAGAAAGGATGTCGCAGGGTAATGTCGCCAGAAACAGATACAAAAGTAGCGAGGGTTCCGGCCATTTCAAGCCGCTCTGCGAAGGCTCAACCACTGGCCACCAAAAAAGAATACCGCTCGCGAGAAACGATGCTTGCTCAATCCCATGCCACATATCCGAGCGCAATCCGAGCATGAATATCGAGGGAATGTGCCACGCAATTAAAACGGCGGTCGCTCCTACCCAGCCGACTGCCGGGTGGAATACTACGCGTTTCCGTCTTTGCATCGGGCGTTGCGGCAACAGCTTCAAGGGTTCGCCAAGCCAAATCAAGGGAGGAGCCAATGTCATGAGCAACAGATGTTGGATCATGTGCGCCGTCAGCAGATCGTGATCGAGAAGAGACAAGGGTGAACACAACGCAGTCCAGACCAGCAACAGTCCGACAAAAAAACTAGAAGCGCGCCAACCCTTAATGCCGTCCGATACGAGCCACGCAACACGCAGCCATCGATGCAGGTACACAACCGCAACGAGAGACAAAGCGAAGGATATCCATAATGACTCGACCGTGGAGTGATAACCGTGTTGCATAGGTGCTTGCCTTAGGGTTGAGTCGTCGACTTCGGTTTGCTTTCGCTGACTACAAGATCGCGCGCGGCATCTCGTGCCGGCCCTTGCGTAGCCGGGTGCAAGGTTTCAAGAAACGCCACAAGCGCCGTAGTCTCAGCGGGACTCAGATTGTTTCCGTAGGCTGGCATATTCCCGCCTCCCTGGATTACCTGCCGGATAAGCTGGTCGCGCGTGAGTCGCACCGCGACCGCATCCAAAGCTGGTCCCCGTTGTCCGCCGGTATCTCCGATGGAGTGGCAGTTGCGGCATTGCTTGACCTGAAACACCAGCGCGCCCTGCCGCTCCAGCGCCGTCGTGCCATGAATATATGGATCGGGCACTGGATCACTGCTCCAGGCATTCATTCGCGGACTCCAAGGAGCGAGTTGTGCCATGCGCGTAAAAGTTCCGAGCGTGATGGCGATCATGAGTACGGTGATAACCGCGATTGGACGCCGCTTCCAGCTCTTCTCTCCTTCTCCGGAAAGAAACGGCAAAAGAATCAGCCCAAGAATCACCAAAGGCGGAACGATCAGAAGAAACGGCGTCTCCATCGACGGAGGAAGGAGCGAAAGTAGCGCGTAGAGCCAAAGAAAAAAGTAATCCGGTTTCGGCGCAGTCTGGATGATCGTCGGATCAGGCTGCCCTGTCGGCCCAAATGGCCCAAAGTAGTAGGCGCAAGCGGCAACGGCCAGAATAATAAAAGCCGCGAAAAACATGTCTTTCCAAATCGCATACGGGACGAAGGGTGCGCCGTCGCTCTTGGTCAAGGCATGATATTCCGCATCATAGGTCGCGCGTTTCACAATGCGCCCCGGCATCGGCCATTCGTTGATACCTAACTTCAGCACCATTAGAAGATGCAGGCTCACAAAAGCAATCAACATTCCCGGGATCACGAAGACGTGCAGCGCGAAGAATCGTGAGAGGGTCGCACCGGCAATGATGGGTCCGCCCAACATCAGTTTCACGACCGCGGGACCAAGAATTGGTACGCGGCTGGCGATCGAGGCTCCGATTCCTAACCCCCAATACGCGTCCTGATCGAAGCGCATGATTTGACCGGTGAACGCCATCCCGAGAGTCATCAACAACAGCAAGACTCCGACGACCCATGTCAGCTCGCGCGGATATTTATGTGCGCCGAACAGAAATACCTGCGTCATATGAATCAGGACGATGGCCACCATGAAGTTGGAGCCCCAGCCATGCATCGCGCGAACGAACCAGCCGAGCGCCACCTGGTGATTCAGCGCCTGGAGGCTGCTCCACGCTTCGCCTGCCGAAGGAACGTAAATAAGCGCAAGTAGAATTCCGGTTACCAACTGCAAGAGGAAAACTGTGAGCGCCGCGCTTCCGAAAACGTAGAACCAACTCGCCGTATTTTTCGGCACCCGATGCTCCGCAGCCTCGCGGATCGGTTCCGCAAGTTGCAAACGGTGGTCAAACCATGCGCCGATCTTCTTGATCGTATCCATGTTGATCACGCGCATGGCACCTTCTTCGATGACAGACTGGCCACGGGATCGCCAGGAGTTGGCAACTGTCCTGCGTTAATCGTGAGAACGCCGTTTTCGATCTTGTAGGGGTACTCGAACAGCCCGCGCTCCGGCGGCCCCGACGCCCGCGATCCGTCGCGATAATACGCACCGCCATGACAAGGACACATGAAGAGGCCAGATTGCGGAAACCAGCGAACCGGACAACCGAGATGTGCGCAGTTAATGGCAAACACCTGAAACTTATCCGCCGCGATACGCCGTACCCAGCACGCGGTGTCCACCGTCTTTCCATCCGTAGGCATCACAAATGGATTGCGGAAAGTAGCCATCCGAGTCTGGCCTTCCGGAAAATTAGCGACCTCGCCCAAATTCACCCACGACAGATACCCTTTCCCTTGTCCACGAGATACAGAGGAAAGAAGAAAGCGCGCAATCGGTACGGTAAGCACGATTGCTGCCAATCCGTTGAACACGATGCCGAGCTTCATGAAGAAGCCGCGGCGGGAGAGCGCGCTGTCACTGGACGAGTCCTTCACAGGCATAGTCGACATTTTCATTTCTCCAAATGCTGCGGATGCTCGTGTTGCGCATCAAAAGAAGCGGAGTAAGGCTGACCGGGACTCTGCACGCGGCGCGATGTTAACCAGGCCACGACATCGGTAACTTCCTGGTCCGACATGGCTTTGCCGGGAACGTCTGCGCGCCAGTCGGGTGCGCCCAAGTCTGGCCTGCCCGTGATCACGATCGTGCGCAGTCCTTGATCACTAACCAGTGCAAGAAATGAATCATTGGTTATGGCGCTCCCTTTGGCCGTCCCTCCGCCTGTAGGTCCGTGGCAGGACGCGCAATATGTTCCGAACGCAATCTCACCATGTGCGGCATCTCCCGTTGTGCTTGCAGTGTACGAAGGCGGATTCGTTCCGTCGAGAATTCCCTTGCGTCCCCAACGTGAAAACATTCCGCTCGTGATCACGTTAATCTGCTCGTCCGTCAGGAATCCTCCAGCACTCTGCGCGAACGCTGGCATTGAAGTTCCGCGCACGCCTTTAGCCACTACGTCGCGCACAGTGTTTTCGTTGACGATGGCGAGATACACCGGATTGGCAAGTGCCAGCGACGCTCCTCCACGCCCTTCGGTTCCGTGGCACGCCGCGCAGTTCTCCGCATACAGCGTTCCGAAATCCACAACCTGACTCGGGGCGACTGTCTCCGAGCCGTTCTGAGGTTGACCGCTGAGAGTGCTAGGAATGCTGCATCCCGCAAAGAGCACAAGGAGGAACACCAGAGGGAGAATGGCGAATGCAGACAGTGACCGGATCCGGTTCATCGGCGGTCGTCTCCCGTCCCTCGTGGGTGAATAAGTCCAGGAGCTTCGACTCCTGCCCGCAAAGCAAACGACACATTCTCGCGAGTAGGAATACTCTGTTGGCGCACGACCACGAGGCCGGCCACAATTCCGAAGGCCACTTGCGAGGCAACGAACCAGAACCAATCGATATGGCTTGCGAGCAAAGGATTCAACAACCCGAGAATTGTGTACAGCAACCCTGACCACAGCACAGGGGCAATGAGTCCACCAAGCACAATTGGACGGCGCGGGAACATGGGTAGCATCGCGCCGTAGAGCAACCCAACCAAAATCGAGACCAATCCGTGGAGGAAAAAAGCAATCATGAATCTGCCGGCATGAAAGGAAAGCAGCTGTTCGGCCCCGAGGTCGGATTCTCGATAAGCAACCGCGGCGAGGAGATTGATGGGATACCAGATGCTCCCGGTTTTCAGAACACCGTAGACACAAGCCACCACTGCCATCGCCACACTGCCCGCGATTCCACCCTTAACTCCTGCCGAAACTGGATAGGTGCGAACCGGAAGCCACGCTCGAAGTTGATCCGGCAGAACCGGAATCCGTTCCACCACGGGACGATCCGTGCTCAGACGATCAATGGCCAGACGAACGTCATCTGGAACCACCGCGATAGCTTCTTCCTGTTCACGCGGAAAGACGCAGCGAAACCAACCGACGCATCCAGCTAGCGCGAGCACGCCACCGAGAACGCTCACCGACATGCTCGTCACTAGCCCAGCAAATAGGAGCGCCGTCCCAAACGCCAGGACGAAAGGCCACGCGGTTGGTGCCGGCACCTCGATCGTGCGAGGGATCCGCGGGGTTTCGCTCGATTGTCCCGTTGCCGATATGTTCGCCATATTCTGCCTCAGCGCCCGAGAACGTACACTACGGTGAAAACCACAATCCACACGGCGTCGACGAAGTGCCAGTACATCGCGAGCACGTCGATGCGCCCAGAATGCTGCTCCCCCACGCGGCCGATAAGTCCGAATATTGCAACCATCACGAGCATGATGAGACCCACCGTGACGTGAAACGCGTGCAGGCCGACCAGAGAGTAATATGTCGTCCCGAAAAGGTTGGTCGAAATCGTAAGCCCGTGTTGGTAAATCAACCGCTGCCATTCGCGTGCCGTACCATAGAGAAACAATCCACCAAGAGCGATCGTCAAAAGCCAGAGTGCAAGGAAAGCGAATCCAATGCCCCGCGCCAGAGACTTAGCCGCGAAATGGATAGTCAAACTGCTCGACAATAGGCAAATCGTGTAGAAGATCGGTGTCTCCAGCACTTCCTGCGGAGTCGGTCCCGTGACACTTTTTCCCAAGTAGAAGAGATAGGCGACGACGAAGATTGTGAAGATCGCCGACTCCGCGATGATGAGACTGGCCATCGCTACCTTCCCACGGGAGGGGAGATGCCACGCGGACCCCGGGGTTGGACACGAAGTTGTTACTGTCGCAGTGCTCATAGGATTTCGCCTTCACTCATAGCGGCTATCGGGATCTTCAGGATGCTTCAAGTCCCACAAGGGACGTCGACTGGCAACCGTGGGAACGATCGCAAAGTTATACGCGGGCGGTGGCGAACTGATCGACCATTCCAGCGTCCACGCGTCCCACGGATCGTTCCCCGCCCTGGCTCCCTTGAAATAAGAAATTACGAGATTTGCCAGGAACACAAGAATCGCAACTGCCTGAATGAACGCTCCGATCGTGACGATAAAGTTTAAGGTGTCCCAACCACGGCCGGGCTCGTAGGTGTAGATCCGCCGCGGCATGCCGAGAATGCCAGGAATGTGCATCACGTCGAACGTCATGTGAAAGCCAATCAGAAATAGCCAGAAATGCCATTTGCCGAGGCGCTCACTCAACATTCGGCCCGTCATTTTTGGGTACCAGTAATAGAATGCGCCGAAGAGCGCAAACAAAATTCCGCCCACGATCACGTAGTGAAAGTGCGCCACAACAAAATAGGAGAGGCTAAGCTGCCAATCGAATGGCGATGCCGCCATCATGATGCCGGTCAGTCCCGCGATGAGGAATTGAAATAGGAATCCGATGCTGAACAGCATTGGCGTCTTGAATTGGATCCTTCCACCCCACATCGTGCCGATCCAGTTGAAAATCTTGATCCCCGTGGGAACGCCCACAGCCATCGTGGTCAAAGTGAAAAAGCTATTGGCGTAGGAGTTCATTCCGACCGTAAACATGTGGTGCGCCCAAACGCTCATGCTGACGAACGCGATACACACCGTCGCAGCCACCATCACTGGATATCCGAATATCGGTTTGCGGGAAAATACGGGAATGATTTCCGACATGAAGGCAAAACAAGGAATGATCAGAACATAGACTTCCGGATGCCCAAAGATCCAAAAGAAATGCATCCAGAGGACAGCCGAGCCTCCGGCCTGCGTATCAAAGAAATGGCCTCCCAGATATCGATCGATCAGCAACATAATTTGAGCGGCCGACAACGGAGTGATCGCGAGCAAAACCATTCCAGCCATCACCAGGTTGAGCCACGCTAGCAAGGGCATTCGACTCATCTTCATGCCAGGGCATCGCAGACAAAGAATGGTGGCGATGATATTGATCGCCGTTCCGATGCTGCCAAAACCGGAGACCAGCAGAGAGAGAGTCCAATAATCTGAACTATGCCCGGGCGAGAACGCGCGCGCGCCGAGGGGCGCATAAGCCCACCAGCCCACATCCGGTGCGCTCCCTGCGCCGTACAGGCCACTTCCTCCGATAAAGCTGAAATAAAGAAGAAGTGCTCCCAGAAACGATAGCCAAAAACTGAACGCGTTCAACCGTGGAAACGCCATGTCCCGCGCGCCAATCATTAGCGGGACCAGGTAGTTCGCAAACCCAAACAGGATCGGCATGGCGACGAAGAAAATCATGGTCGTCCCATGCATCGTGAACATGCGGTTGAATACTTCCGGAGAAACGAAATCGTTATGCGACCGCATGAGCTGGACGCGAATGATGAGGGCCTCGACTCCACCGATCGCGAGGAATAGCAAGGCCGAGAGAATATAGAGTATCCCCAGCCGTTTGTGGTCGACTGTCGTCACCCACAAATGAAGCTCGTCGACCCAAGGCCGCGCTTGTGTCTCGGTGTCCGGAATGGTAATCGCGTTCGAGGACATCTTATTTTCCTGCGCGTTTATTTTCCTGCCGCTCTAGTGCAGCGTCTCCATGTAATGGACGACCGCGTCAAGGTCCGGGTCGCTCAACTGCATTGCGGGCATCAACGAGCCCGGTTTAATTCGACTCGGGTCCTGTATCCAAAGACGAAGATTGTCGTGAGTGTTGTTAGCAGCGCCCGCTGCGATCGTCGAGCGGCTCATTAAATGCGTCAAGTCAGGACCAAAGCGTCCATCCGCAACCGTTCCGGCTACCGTATGGCAGTTCATACAAGCATTACTTTCAAACACTCGCTTACCTGCGGCTGCGCCTTGGTCTTCAACTGCAAGGCCCTGCTGGGAGCGGACCCAAGCGGCAAAGTCCCCCGGTGCATCCACCGAAACACGTAGCAGCATTTTCGCGTGCTGGGTTCCGCAGTACTGGGCACACTGACCAAGGAAGACGCCGGTGCGCTGCGGATCCATCCACATCCGGTTGGGATGATTCGGAATCAGGTCGGTCTTACCCGCCAGTTCCGGCACCCAAAAGCTGTGATCGGTGTCAGCCGAAAGCAACTGCAGAAAAGTTGGCGTCGGATGGTTAGGTTCGCTCACCGGGATGTGCAACTCGTTCGCTGTGACGATTCCCAGTTTTGGATACCGAAACTCCCACCAGAATTGATGGCCGATGGCGGTCACTTCAACGGCACCCTCCAGTTCCGGAGCGTCCTGAATCGCGTGGATCACTCGCGCCGTGGCTAAGAACATAACGACGACGATCAGAATTGGAATAATCGTCCAAGCCAGCTCAATCTGTGTACTGCCATATACCTGAGCCGGCTCGCGGCCAACATCTCCCGCTCGAGCACGAAACTTAACGACGGAATAGGCCAGTAGCGTAAAGACAACGACAAAAATGATTCCGGTGATCACGAGCACAAAGATGGACAAGTCGGCAATCGACTTGGCCGGAGTAGAGGCGGGAGCGAAGATATTTGTGCCGGGAGAAGACAATCCTTTCGGCTCGCTCGCCCACCCCATCACCGTCGACCAAACGAAGAGGGATATTGTTTGCGCGAGCACCCGCACCGTCGAAGATTTTCTCAACGTCGACATTCTTTTCTCACCGGACAGGTGCCTCTCCCTATTTGCTATTGCAAAGCACCCGCCACAATTCTTGCGCTCGGGAATTCGATTCAGGGAACAGCAAGCCTGCTACCAAAGAGCGAGCCTTGAATATTTCCTGCATTGTAACCACGATCCAGCCGAATCCTCGGGAAATAACGACCATTAATCGCGAGACGAATCATACACGCCTGGCAACTACTGTCATCCCTGTGCCTCTCGCGTCAAGTGTCATCCCTGTCGTCACCAATCATTGGCGCGTGACTAAGCCAGGCGTATAAGAACTCGGTTTGAGTCTGCGAATTCTGTGGCAGCGGAATTGCATAGACCGAGTGACATGAATGGTGGAAGACACGATTGATCGGGAGTTGCCCGATCGGCATTACGACGAGGTAAGCGTAGGGAATTGGGAGTGAATTCGCAGCATCAATATTAGGTACAAGAGAAAATCACGAGGGTTCTTATGTCAAAAAAAGTCGCAGACGTATTGTGGGAGATGCTGGCGAAGGCTGGTGTCAAACGCTGTTATGGAATTGTTGGAGACGCACTGAATCCCATCATCGATGCCCTGCGGCGAAATGGCGCAATCGAGTTCATCCCTGTTCGTCATGAGGAATATGGAGTATTCGCTGCGGTCGCGGAGGCTTATTTCACAGGTAACCCCGTGGTGGTCTGCGGAACTGCCGGGCCTGGAGTTGTCCATCTGTTCAACGGTTTGATGGACGCGCGGAAAGAAGGAGCTCCCATAATCGCCATCGCTGGCGATGTAGAGTCGAGCCTTCTTGATACATCCACGCTCGAGGAAATGAATCCGTACAAGTTTTTCGAGGCGGCTTCTCTCTATACCGTACGGCTGGTAAATCCGGAGCAGGCCCGCCCGGTCATCACCACCGCTATTCTCACAGCTGTTCTGGAAAAAGGTCCTACCGTGATTGCCATACCCGGTGATGTCGCGTCAGCCGATGCTCCGGACCAACCTACTGACTTCACCATCCCAGCCCCGGCTATCCTGCGACCCTCCGACACAGACTTTGACAAATTGGTGAGGATGATCGACGAAGCAAAAACGGTTGCGATCTTTGGCGGGGACGGTTGCCGAGAAGCTCGCGATCAAGTCGTCGAACTGGCGTGCAAGCTGAAGGCTCCCGTCGGTTACGCCTTCCGCGGGAAGCAATGGCTGGAGCACGACAATCCCAATGCCGTTGGCATGACCGGGCTGATCGGTTATGGGGGAGCGTATAACGCACTCCATGAAGCAGACCTCTTGCTGATGCTCGGCACGGACTTTCCGTTCTCAGAATTTCTTCCCGGCGCCAATGTGAAAAAGGTTCAAATCGACAAGAACCCACAACACATCGGCCGTCGCACAGCGCTGGATTTGGGTCTCGTTGGCGACATCAAGTCGACAGTCAGTGCATTGCTGCCAGCCGTGAGTGAAAAGACGGATGGAGAGTTTCTGGCGAGGCAGATCGCTCGCACGCAATCCTTCCACAAACAGCTGCAGCACTATGTCGAGAAGGGACCGGGGGTAAAGCCGATCCGTCCTGAATTCCTGGCCGCGACACTTAGCGAGCTTGCTTCCGACGATGCAATGTTTTTTGCGGACACGGGCACAGCCTGTATCTGGCTTGCGAGACATATCTTCGGTGGAAAAAACCGACGGCTGTTCGGCTCATTTTCGTGGGCGTCTATGGCCAACGCCGCACCAAACGCGTTCGGATGTGCGCTAGCATATCCCGGCAGACAGTGCATCGCGTTATGCGGCGATGGAGGCTTCACGATGCTGGGAATGGGCGATCTGCTGACCCAGATAGAACGGCGAACCCCTGTGGTTCAAGTCATCCTTAACAATGAGAAGTACGACTTTGTGCATATCGAACAACAAGAGGCTGGCTTCATTCCATCTGGCGTGGAGTTCAAGAATCCGAATTTTGCGAAGGTCGCTGAGGCAATGGGAGCGAAAGGGATTCGTATCGAAGATCCCGGCGATGTTCGAGAAGGGCTGGCTGAAGCTCTCGCGTATAAAGACGGTCCCGTTGTTGTCGACGCAGTTGTGGATCCTTTCGCGCTCGCCATGCCGTCCCACTCACCATTCCACACGGTCAAGGGGTTCACCCTCAGTTTCGCCAAGCAGGTGCTGAGCGGGAGGTTCGATACCGTGATCAAGGAGATCGAGAGAAACGTGGGAATCGTTTAGGCTTTCCTCCCGTGAGTTTCGTATTATCGCAATGCGGTCGCGCCGCCTTTGCATCCCTCTCGGCGCGTAAAAAGGAAGAATATGTTGAGCACCAAACCTATTCTGGTGGTAACGACCCGCTATCCCAAGAATGTCGAAGACCGAATCGACCGCGACTACAACGCCCGACGAAACCCGAACCAAGTTCCTTTCAACCAGCAGGAACTTCTCTCAGTGACCGAGGGAGCCGATGCCCTGTTTATCACTCCGGCTGATCGGTTGAACTCTGAGTTTTTCCAGAAAGCTTCGTCCACCTTGAAGATCGTAGCCACATTCTCAGTGGGTTTTGAGCATATCGATATGGAAGCCGCCGCTCGGAGGAAAATTCCAGTCGCTTACACTCCGGGCGTCAACAGTGAAGCAACCGCCGACATCGCCATGCTGCTTTTGCTAGGTGCTTCGCGTCGCGCTTACGAGGCTCAACAACTCGTTCGAACGGGAGCGTGGAAACCCTTGAGCCCCGATATGTTGTTGGGATGGCAAGTCGGTGGCAAAGTCCTCGGAATTTTTGGAATGGGGCGCGTCGGGCAATCCGTGGCACGTCGCGCTCGAGGATTCGGAATGAAGATTCACTACTCCAACGCTTCGGAGTTACCCGCGGAAATCGCAGGTGATGCCGTCTATCACAAAGACCCGTCGGATCTGCTCCGCGTGAGCCACTTCTTGAGCCTGCATGCTCCCGAGACTCCTCAGACCCGCCATTTCTTGAACGCTAAAACCATAAGCCTTCTACCCACCGGCGTCATCATCGTGAACACGGCTCGCGGTGGATTGGTGGTTGACGACGATCTTATCGCCGCTCTCAAGAGTGGACGAGTCGCCGCCGCCGGACTCGACGTCTTTGAAGGTGAGCCGAGCCTGAACCCGGAATATGTCTCGCTGAAGAATACATTTCTGCTACCGCATATCGGTAGCGCAACGATCGAAACCCGCACGGCGATGGGCATGCTAGCCCTGGACAATGTGGACGCGGTGCTAAACGGTCGGCCTGCGCCGACGCTCGTTCCTGATTTTAGCCGGAAGATTGCCTGATCCATTTAGGAAGAAAGCAAATGGGCGACCTGTAAAGAGTAGTGGTCGTAGGCGGTATTATTGTCGGGCGTTCTGCAGTCCGGCACTTGAACTCAGAGCGGGTGAATGGGACGCTTATCGATCCCCAAACTATCGATCCTCCCCAATCTCTACTCTGTTTACTCGCTCTCGCCCTTGGTCCCCTAGATTCCTGAGTTGCGCGTACTCGGATTTGGCGTATCGATAGACGGGAAGGTCGGCATCGGCGTCTTTCCAAATAGTAAGGAATTCTTCGTAAGACTTGCGGGCGGACACGTTGTCACCCATCAGCCTCTGTGCTCGACCGAGTTGAAGCCGGGCCAGTGGGCCGATTACATATCTCACGCTGAAACCGGGATTGTCGATCACCTTTTGAAACTGAACCGCGGCCGCTTGGCCATCTCCAACTCCCACATATGCGAGTCCGCGGATGTACGCGGGATAAACAGAATCGACCACGCCCGTAAACGCCAGATCGTACTTGGCAGTGCCTCGGAGCAGTTCGATGGCCGCCGCCGGATCGTGTTCCTGCAGCTTGATCGCGGCCCGGATGGTGGGAATGAAGTAATGCTGCACGAGCGTGTCCTCGGGCCTTTCTGCGTTGAGCTGATCTGCAAGTCCACCGGCCTCGGCTGTTCGTCCTGACCGCGCGAGCGCCAGCGCCAGGGCAATCTTGCTATTGCGATCTAGCGGGCTTTGAGCTGCCTTGTTTTCATTGCCTCGAGCTTGCATGCCTTTTCCGACTTCAGCATTCTCCAGCGCAGAGAAGACCTCCCACCAGTTAGCACTGCTAGCCTTCGAGGTTCGCACCAAAGCTTGCTGGCGCAGAAGTTCTGCGGAGTGAAAGCGACCTTCTTGAATCGCGATCAAGGAATGTTCAAGCAGGAAATCTTCCCGATAGGTGCCTCGGTCCTCGTCCTTGAGAATCTTTGCGACGTTCTCCCGGTCGCCTGTAGCGAATGCCACAATTAGTTTCTCCCGCCGGATTAAAGAATTATCGAGTTTCAGCGAGTCCGCTTTGGCGAGCCACGATTTTGCTTCGCTGAATTTGCTTGCGAACCTGATGGACTGGATTGCGCTACCGAAATAATATGGGCTTGGCCGCAGCCGTGCAGTCTCAGCCGCTTCGTCGGCAGCGCGGCCGGGCTGCCCCAGATGGACAAATGCAGCCCGGAGGTTGGCGTGAGCGAGGACATCCCGAGGAAACATTTCTAAGAAACGAAGTACAGAAGAATATTCTTTCTCCCAGTCGCCAGTCACCCAGGCGTAATAGTCGATTTCGATATTCAACCGATCCTTCGCGGTCAACCGATCGCGGAGTTGGTACGCGCGTGTGTACGAAGCCGCCGACAACTGGGTGTTGCCGAGGAAAAGGGAGGCTGCACCCATCCGCCAATAGCCTAAGGCAAAGTTTGGATCTAGTTCGACAGCTCGCTGATAAAGTTTGAGCGCTCCCTCAGCGTCACCGGCGAGGTACGGCTTGTTCCCTTGAGTCGCGGCCTGTAGAGCCTCGATGGAAGCGCTGAGCGCTTTTTCCAGCGGCTGATTGAAGCGCGCCAACGAAGCGGAGGGCTCTCCGAGCTTCGAGCGAAGGTGTGCCGCCACGACTCCCAACTCGTGGATGACTTCGTTCCTGCTACTGATATCCACCTGCTCTTCGGCCAAGGTTGCTCCTGAAACGCAATCGAGTGCCCTCATTTCCAGGCGATATCGGTTACCGGCGTCGGCGATGAAATCAGAGATCACCATCCTGCTGTTGGTGTTCCGACAAATCTGGCTAGCGATCTCTGGGATGATCTTCGTGCCCAGTGAGAGTTTCAGTTGCCCCAAGGCGGCGGACGTTTTGTCCAACCCCAGCAGGTTTAAGTACGGCGTCTGCGCCATTGCATACCGCAATGCAGCGTTAAGGCTTTCGTCGAAAACGGTGTCGTTGGTTCGGTTGTCGACGTCGGCCAGCACGATGGTGTCCGTCGGAGCGAGAGTGATGCGATGACGGTATACTTCGTAGCGCCAGACACCGAGCGTGATGATTGCGAGCAGTGCGCCGACTGTCAACGCCTGCCACGTTAAACGTGCCGCTGACGCTGAGTTGACCTCACGCGTAAGCTGCTTCTGGTCATCCAGTCGGTTTGCGGTTCCCGGGACTGGCTTCAAGTACTCGCTCGGGAGCATCGATCGATAGCCGCGTCTCCCCAGGGTCTCGATGTACCGAGGGCTGTCCGCCGAATCCCCCAGCGCGCGGCGTAGGGCTTTGATCGTCGCATTGATGCTGTGGTCGAAATCCACGACCGTATCATCCGCCCACAACCTGGTCTTGATTTCCTCCCGGGTAACAATCGTCCCTTCCCGTTCAAGGAGCATCTGCAAAACCTGAAACACCTGTTCTCTGAGCAGAACCTTATTTTTAGGATCTGTATTGTTAGGATCTGTCGTCTCAGTGAAGAGCAGTTCGCCAGTGGTGAGGTCGAGTTCGAAGGCTCCGAATCGAACGCGCGATGAGGGAAGGCTGTTCATAGGGGCGGTACGTAAATACAGAACAAGAAATGTACCAACGCCACTAGGAATTGTCGAACAAACTTCATCAGAACGAAACGCATCTCCGTTAAGAATCAACAACTTCCCGATTTCACTCCCATTTCATCGCAAGGTCACCGCCGTTCCATTTACAGCTGTTCCGCTTTTGGGATAAACAGACGAGCATCGCTGTGATTGATCCAGACGATATTGGGTTTGCGCTATGCCAAGGGGCCCAACGTCCAAGATAATTGCCATCATCGACCATGACGAATTGATGCAAGACTCGCTGAGGGGCTTAGTCGAGTCGGCGGGGTTCGTGGCGCGATGCTTTGGATCGGCCGAAGAATTCCTTGGATCAGATTTGCATGGTCGCGCAGCATGCGTGATCGCTGACATCCGCATGCCGAAGATGTCTGGGTCGGAACTGCAGGCCGTCCTTAAAGAAGAGGAATGCGATATCCCCATCATCTTCATTACAGCTCAAGGAGATGCCAGGATGCGAATTCAGGCGATGAGAGAGGGTGCGGTCGAGTTTCTTACGAAACCGTTCGATCATCAACTGTTGATCAAAACGGTAAAAGCCGCCCTTGATATGTGAGCAACACAGATCGTTGCAACTGTAGGCGTGCGCCTCGAAAGGAGTGTCCTGTGGCAGATTATGCGACCGCTATGTACCCTGCGGAGAACCAGGCCGAACGTAGATTTGATCGAATTATCGGCAGTAGTGCCGCCCTGGAATCTGTGCTCGACCAAGTAGAACTGGTTGCGCCCACTGCGTCGACCGTCCTAATCGAAGGGGAAACCGGCACGGGCAAGGAACTCATCGCACATGCCATTCACAACGCCAGTCAGCGCTGCGGACGCCCCTTTATCAAGTTAAATTGCGTGGCGATTCCATTAGATCTGCTGGAGAGCGAATTGTTTGGTCATGAGAAAGGCGCCTTCACCGGGGCCGTCGCTCAGAAGATTGGCCGCTTCGAAATGGCCGACAAAGGAACGCTGTTTTTGGACGAAGTGGGGGATATCCCTCCCGCGCTGCAACCGAAGCTGCTGCGTGTACTTCAGGAGCAGGAATTTGAACGACTGGGAAGCGGCCACACGCACAAAGTGGATGTCCGGCTGATTGCCGCAACCAATCGGGATTTGTTCAAGATGGTCGCTCGCGGCCAATTTCGGAGTGATTTGTACTATCGTCTGAACGTCTTCCCCATCTTTCTGCCAGCACTAAGAGAGCGCCGGGAAGACATCCCCTCGCTTGTCACGCATTTCGTGAGGCTGTTCAGCCGTCGTATGGGAAAGCCGGTGGAATCGATTCCTCCAGAAACCATGGCTGCCTTCCAGTGTTACTCCTGGCCAGGAAACATTCGCGAGTTGCAGAACTTGGTGGAGCGCGCCGTTATCCTTTCTCGGGACGGCACGCTCCCCAACCCGTTGCACAACAGGCGACTGAAGGTTGTGCCCCCGATTCAATGTTCCTTCCCTGCTTATCCATCATCGATGACCTTGGCAGATTCAGATCGTTCCCTGATCGTTGACACGCTAGAGCGGGTGGGCTGGATTGTCGGTGGACCTCGCGGCGCAGCGGCCAAACTGGGACTGAAGCGAACCACCCTGCTGGCCAAGATGAGAAGGCTCGAGATAGTTCGACCTATCAATCAGGAAGAAACAGAGGTGCTTGCTCTGGCCCCGGTTGGCATTAGAGAAGACGTTCGTCTTTGAAGCATTTTTTCAATTCAGCGTTTTTCAAACTGTCAGATTGAGCGAAGGTCAGTTGGGCGTGCGGCCAATTGCGTTTAGCAACTCATCGTTGGCTTGTACGAGGTCAAGCTGCGACTGCAGCAAGAGAGCCTTGGCATCATACTGTTGGGCGGTTGCGTTAGCCGCTTGCGAATTCAGGGCGGCGCCTTGCAAAAGCCTCTGCTGCATGACGCGGTTCGACTCTTCGCGCAGAGCCACGATTTCTTCGGACACCTTTAACATCTGCTGCGTGCGATCGAGTTTGTTGTATGCAGTTTCAACTTCAAGTTCCACCTCATCCGTGAGTTTCGCGAGGTTCTCTTTCGCTTGAGATAGCTGCGCCTGACGTTCGTGAGTTACGGCCCTCTTGCGGCCCGAGTCGAACACGTCATAGCCGAAGTGAACGCCAAAGGTTCCGAAGTTGCGCGCCAGGAACGGCACATTTTCCTGGTAGCTGTAGCGGGCGAATGCCTCGACATCGGGAAGCCACATATCGGTCTTCGCTAAACGGACTGCAGCCTCCGCTTTCTGCGCCTCGGCGCGAGCCGCAAGAATCTCCGGATGCGACGCTATTGCAGCGCTGACACATTCTGCACGAAGACAAGTCTGCTGAAATTCAGGAACTGAAGAATCGAGATCCAAGGAAGTGTTGAGCGGCAGCCCTGTCAGGTCGTTGAGCTTCAGCTTTAGATCTGACAGTTGGAGGTCGGTAGTCAATATTTCTTGTTTAGCTTGCAGCGATTGCGCGCGGCTATCGATCAAGTCTTGTTCCAGCGTGCTGCCGAACTTCACCTGCTCCACGCGCTCGCTCTGAAGATCCTCAGAGGCTTTTATTCTCGCCTCGGTGGCGCTACGATGCGCCTCAGCAATGAGTATCCTGTAATAAATCTGATGGACTGCGAGTGCCACGTCGTTTCCGGTAAGTTGTGCCTTTGCGCGCGAGGCAACCAAATCCGCTTCGGCCAGATCGTTCTCGCGCCTGATCTTGAGCAGAGTCGTCAGTGGCTGGGTGATCTGAGTTCCACTCGTTATAAAGTTTTCGCCGCCTTGATTGATGATCGCGTTCGCAGACGGAATGGGCGTTCCTCCGACAACGCCGAGGCTACCGGCCTTAATCTGAATCAATTCGGTATCGGTCGCGTGCATAAAGGTGCTGTCATTTCGTATTGATGGAAAATACGAACTCTTTGCGGCTTCCTTAGCGTGCTGCTTCTCCTCGACTCCGTAGCCAGCGATGCGAATGTTGTGATTGTGGCTTAGGGCCAACTGAACGGCCTCATGCAGGGTGATGGGGCGCGGGGGTAAAGTATTGCCTGTGTCCTGGGCTTCTGCAGGACAGAGCGAGAATGTGGTCGCGAGCAGTAGCACCGTCGCTAGCGGCGCGGGTAGCGCCGTTCGCAAAAAGATTGCGGCATTTCGTTTCATTGTTTGGACCTCTTCGCGGAGACTGGCGCGGGCTGTTGCGCGCTCAGATCGCCGTAATCCAATGGCGAGCGGCGCAGCAGCGCGACAAAGATCAATGCGCATGCACAACTCCAGGCAATCAATAAGAATCCGTCGTTGATGCTCAAGCTGTAGGCTTGCAGACGCAGGCGGGCCACCATCAACTCGATGGCACGCGTTCCCGCAGCGGTCATGCCGGACGATTTGTCGTAAAGGCCTGCGGTCATGGCGTGAACATTCTGACCAGTGATCCAATCGCCTCCACCGACGTGAAGTCCCAAGAGGTTCGAGTGCAGCTTTTCACGCTGTGCGATAAAGTGGCCCATGTAGATGGCGCCTGCGGTGCCACCGAATATACGGATGACGTGAAAGAAAGCCGAAAAGGTCAATACCCACTCGCCTTTTGCCAAGGCCCCCGCGAAAATTGCTTGCAGCACGATACAACCGACCAGTCCGATGAAAGCGAATGCTTGCCCGACGCCGGTCAGCAACTCGGTGCGATGGAAGTTCTCCGCCGCCCATGTGCTGCTGTACTGAGAATTCAACCAGGCAGCATAGGCAGTACAAGCAAGGCCGCTGGCGAGAAGCAGACGGGGATCAAATTTTCGCAGCAACAAGAGCGCCGCCGTGAAGGCTAGAGGAATGAGTGGGATAGCGCTCCAGATAATCGCAGGTCCAATCTGGTCGGATTCAAACCCGCGGATCGCGAGCGCCTGCGGCACCAGAATAATAGTTGTGCAAAGAGTGAAACGGAACCAGAAGAGCAGCGTCCCCAGAAGCACGGTGTTCCACTTCAGCAGATAAGGCAGCGCCACCAGAGGATTCGGACCGCGAAGCCTGTGAACCAGCGCGCACAGCAGGAAGAATGTCCCGCACGCGAACAATGCGTTGAACATTCCAGAGCGCCACCAGTCGAGTCTCTCCCCCTGTTCCAATGCGGCCAGCAGCATCGCGAGGCCTGCGCTAGCGAACAAAAATCCAGCGAAGCTCGGCTCCGGCCCCGATTTCTTCGCCGCGTTGGGCTTAGGTATCCCGTAATAAACACAAATCATCATGAGGGGCGTGATGAGCGCGGAATTCCAAAACATCCAATTCGAAGAAAGATGATCTCTGTACCAGCCATAGAGCGAGGGTGCGACATTTACTGCACCGTCGACGAAGACCGCATACAAGGCGATCGTGAACGGAAGGTATCGCAGCGGAATGTTGCGAAGCGCAAACGTAAGCGTCAGGGGATAGAACGTGCCAGAAGTCAGACCAGCCAACAGCACCATCGCAATCACCAAGCTGTAACTGTGGACCAAAGGGAGAAAGATCATCAGCATGGTGAAGAGCGCGGCGGCGGAGAGCAAGATGCGCCGCGGTCCCATCAAACCGCCGAGATATACGGTAAATGGGCCAATAAACATGAGGCCGATATCGAAGGCACTGCCGATCCATGCGCTCTCGTCGTAGCCAAATCCGTGGAGGCCCCTGAAATCTGCCAAGCCAAGGGAGATCATGCGACTGGTAAGCGTGACAACTCCTGCGCCAGTTACCACGCCGAGAATTCCCAGCAGCGGCCTAGTCGACACCTCCGACGGTATTGCGGCGGCGGCACCGCGCGCAATCTGTATCGGGGACGGGAGAACTGTGACGCTCGTGGCTGCCATAGATTCTAGCTCACTGTCTCGTGCGCACGGTTGCAATCACCGAAATTCCGGGCCGCAGTTTGGCCGCGAAGGCGGAATCCTCGATCGCGATCTTGACCGGAACGCGTTGCACGACTTTTGTGAAGTTGCCGGTTGCGTTGTCAGGGGGAAGCAGAGCGAACTGTGATCCGCTGGCGGGCGCTATCTCGACCACTTTGCCACGAAAGACTCGCCCGGGATATTCGTCGATGCGAAGTTCGGCGGGGTCACCGACTTTCACGTTGGTCAACTGCGTTTCTCGGAAATTCGCCTGCACCCATTTTGTAAGAGCAACGAACGAGATCACCTGCGTTCCGGGAGAGACAAGTTGTCCCGGCCGAACTTGACGTTCGCCGACAATCCCGTCGGCTGGAGCATAGATTTTTGTGTAACCAATGTTGACCGAAGTTGCCGCGAGGTTCGCCTGCTTCGCGCGCAGATCGGCCTGAAGCTGCATCGCCTGCGATTCGACCACGGATTTGTTGCGGCTCTCGACTTCCGCAGCGAGTTCGCTGCTGCGTAGCATGGCGTGGGCCTGATTGAGATCAGCATCACGGCTGGCCAACTGGGCGGAGAGGTTTCCTTCGGCAGCGACTGCGGCCTCAAGGGTCTGCGCAGTCGTCGAGTGCGTCTGATAAAGCCCTTCCTGGCGTTTACGCTCAGAGAGCGCACGAGTCAACTCTGCCTGAACTGCATCTTTGCCAGCCTCGGCTGCTGCAACCTGTGCCTTCGCCTGGTCGATACCAGCCATCGCCCTTGCAATGCGCGAATCCTGTAACTCACGCTGGCGAAGGTTTTCCTCAATTCCCGCACGCGCAGCTGCAACTGCAGCGTTGGCTTGATCCACCTGGGCCTGATAATCGTCGTCCTGCAACTCTACGAGGAGATCGCCCTTATGAACCTGTTGGTAGTCGGCCACATTCACTGCGCGCACAATACCCACCACCTTAGTACTGAGCGGAGTTACATCGCCGCGAACGTAAGCATCATCTGTTGCCTGTTCGACTTGACCACCTTCCCACGCGTTCCAATTACGCGTGATGGTTATCAAAATCGCCAGCGCGAGAATCACCACCAGAATTGGTGTTACGTAACTCGGCCACTTCGCACCGGTAGCGGGTGCCTCATCCAGATGGCTCTTCGGCGGCACTGATTGCGGCGCGGGTGTCGTGGTTCCAGAGGACACTGGCGAGGTGGACATTAGATTTTGCTCCTTGAGTGGCGCGGGATCTCGAAGCAGCAGAGTTCCCACGACGGAGCTCAAGCAACTGTATTTCCAATCGCGACCCACACCGTTAGTCAGCGCAAGTCTCGCAAACTGGCGTTTACTACGCGCAGTCGATGACGAGTCGCTCTTCGCAGTGACAAGTGGTGACACGTCCTGCTTGACACTTGACACCGCCAGCGACACTCAACTTCGGAAACAAATAATTTTTGAAACCTCAGCCGACCCAATGTTTCTCGACGACAACAAGGCGATCGAACGGCGGCTTGCGAATTCCCTGTTGTTTATGTCTCCAGCCATAGGCCCCGCTGGGATTTGATTCTGCGGGAGAGAAAAATTCGCAGCCGGGCGCGAGCAAGAGCGAAATCGACGCGACGTTAGAGGAGAGGAACTCGATCGCTGTAGGTTTTCGTTAGGGGTTCGCTGTGTATAAAACCGAACTCAGAATCACCGGGACAATGATGTCATCCTATTGACGTTCGCATAGCTGTCACTGTCATGACACCGATTTTTTCTCACTCGCTCCTTGTTGGTCGAGCCTGCGTCGAGACAATCGCCGCGTAAACCCGGTCCTCAGCCCGCGCTTTCTCACCGCACGATGACTGAGGATCGTAATTCGCGATGGCAGTGAGCTTGCTTATCTCTGGGCGGCACAATGGAACACTTGCCGCACTTGTAGTTCCCCTTCGAGCCATCTCGACCTCGCAAGGTAAGGAGAACATAAATGCTTAAAGGGTTTAATTATCCCCTAACTCCAAAAGGCAAATCGACGCTCAACCCGCCTCCGCCGTGGTATTACTCTTCCGACTTTCTCAACATTGAATTTTGGTCGGAGCCTTCTGCCGTTGCGGCGCTCTTGCCTCCCGGACTCGACCCCGATCGCTCCGCAAGTGGTCACGCCAACGCTTGTTTCTACGATTGGCAGTTCAGCGGGAGTGACGACGAATATCTTGATCCAGCCCGCTATCAATATCGTGAATTTTTCCTTCTCGTAGATGCTTTATTTCAAGGTAAGCCGGTCTCTTACTGCCCATATATTTTCGTCGATAACGACGCGGCGATTGCCCGCGGTTGGACGCAGGGTTATCCCAAGCGACTCGGCCAGGTTTTCCAGACAAGGTATTACGCTGCGACAGGAAAGGCCGGACCATCTCTCGCCCCCGGATCCAAGTTCGCTGGCTCTGTCACGTCGAGCGGACAGCGGTTGGCGGAAGCGATTGTCACGTTGAGAGAACCGGTAACGGATATTTCGCTGCTGAAGCAGAGGCCTGTAGTCAATCTGCTTCACACTCCGCGTCTTGCAGCTGACAAGCAAGACCATCCGGCTGTCCACGAACTAGTCGAGAACGTTCCTCACGATGTGAAAATTGAGCAAGCATGGATCGGCGAGGGTTCCTTGACTTTGCCGGTTTGCAGAAACGAAGAAATCTCCGACCTCGCACCCGTCCGTTGTGGAAGAGGAATGCGGGCTTCTCTGGCTTACGTCGTCGATGATTTGAAAACACTGAAGGATTTGAAAAGATAGCTCTTGGAAGGATCCACAATGGCAAAGAAAGTGGCTGAGTTGTTGGTAGATGTCTTGGTCGGAGCGGGTGTTAAACGAATTTACGGTGTTCCAGGCGATTCGTTGAATGGCATCACCGATTCGATTCGCACTCGCGACAACATCGAATGGGTCGGCATGCGCAATGAAGAAGCCGGCGCATTCGCCGCCGGTGCAGAGGCACATCTCACCGGCAAACTGGCCATATGCGCCGGAAGCTGCGGGCCGGGAAACATGCACTTGATCAACGGCCTCTACGACTGTCAGCGCAGCCGAGTCCCGGTATTGGCCATCGCGGC
>Ga0209006_10000981_pt1 | contig 26316 bp, 25 predicted proteins | sample JacPin_JW_Ref_O2_FD_188567 | JGI IMG/M metagenome (GOLD analysis project Ga0209006, IMG submission 188567) | Forest soil microbial communities from Algoma, Ontario, Canada - Jack Pine, Ontario site 1_JW_Ref_O2 (SPAdes) (version 2) | ecosystem: Environmental > Terrestrial > Soil > Boreal...
TCGACCTGTTCGATCTTGCTCGTGCAATTGACGATAAGGACCGGCTGTTCGACCGCCAATACCGGTGACACTATGGCCAAGAGGATCAACAGCACGGCCGTGGCCTGTGGGTCCTTGCGGGGTTGCCGCGCTCCACTGCGCGCGAATCTCGCTCGATCGCTGAGACTATGGTTCGAGCGTAAACACCTATCGTCGCGCATAGTCCCAGCGTAAGCCCAGAGACTCGCGGCGCAGCATAGGTCGGATGGGAGTGGCACGAGTGTTGAACAGGCAGCATTCCCAGGAATAAATTGGGCTTTCCTAAGGCCTCAACATTATGGGGATGCACAAGGCGGTTTTCCGCAATAGTTCGACACTGAAGATAAGCGGCATTTACCGCGGCCGCGCGGACGCGAACGGTGCGGCGCAATGGGGGGCAACTTGCGTACCCGGTAGTCTGAGGCTTGCAGGGTAGCGGCAATGACCATAAGCTACGTGGAATTACCGTGAGGGGCTTGAACCGTCCAGGGCTCGTTGAGGCGAGAAGTTTCGTACAGCGAAGCTTCGACGATGTCGGACGGAACAGGAAGAACGGTTGAATCGCTCTGATGCCAAGAAAATATAGAGAGCGCGTGCGGGGGCTTCCATATCGACGATGGCGGCTTCGCGTGATTCTGGCCGATGAGCAGACGATTCTTCGCCGCGGTCTGCGGGCAATTCTGGATGCCGAAGCCGATTTGGAGGTGATCGGCGAAGCGAGGAATATGCAGGACGCGGTCGAGTTATCGCGACGCTTGTTGCCGGATGTGGTGATCACGGATGTCGCCTTTTCGAATGGCATCGACATTCAGGCTATAAGCCAGCTCCGGCGTGAATGTGCAGGTGTGCGCGTGCTACTGCTTACCGGCCATAGCTGCCAAGAATGCATGCGCGCCGCTATGACGGCGGGTGTCCACGGCTACATCCTCAAACACTCGCCATTCGAAGTCCTGCTGCGCGCGATCCGCTCCGAGGGTTCTGAATATGAGCATTCGGAACGGCCATTGCGGCCTATAGGCAAGCAGGGGGGTTCGACCGCGCAATCCGGCAAGGCGCAGCTTGCCGAAATGACGGCGCGCGAACGTCAGGTCTTGATAGGCATTGCGCTGGGATATTCCAACAAGCGAATTGCCGGGAATCTCGGGCGCAGCGTCAAGACCATCGAAAAACATCGATTTAAGATGATGCACCGGTTGGGGCTGCAGAACGCGGCGGCAGCGACACGCTACGCGATGGATAACGGTCTGCTGCACACCGATGACGGAGTACAAGAGCCGGGCCCGGAGTCTGGGGCCGCCGAGGGCGGCGCTTCGCGTGAGCAAACTGCCCGCTCGCAGCGATGAACGCGCTCTCAGGACCAGATCAGCTGGGTCTCTGATCGCGGAAGTCTCCCTGTTGAGCAATTTCAAGACTCCGCCTTGAGCAACGCCAACTTGCGGCCTTGGCCTTGCTCTCTGGGCAGCAGCTCGCTCGCCGCTTGCGCGGCCGCGGGTAACGGCAGCGCGCTGGGATAGCTTGGCCCGGGAAGTCGTTCCAAACGCAGCGAATTCAGCACAACCAGCAGACTCGAACCGGCCATGACGGCGGCCGCGAGGATCGGCTGCAGCAGTCCAAACACGGCACAACTCAGTGCAATCAAATTGTAGCCGAACGCCCATGCTAGGTTAGCGAGGATAGTCGAACGCACCGCGCGGGCCCGGCCTACCACCCAGGGGAGCAGCCACAGGCCGTCCGCAGGCAGCACCAGATCGGCGGCCTCGCGTGCGAGATCTGTGGCCGAGCCCACGGCAATGCCGACATCCGCCCAAGCCAGCCCGGGACCGTCGTTCAGTCCATCGCCGACCATTACCACCGCGCCATAGCGTGCCCGGAACTGATCGAGAGCGATCCGTTTGGGATCCGGCAGCAAGCCGGCCTGCCAATCATCGACGCCCACCGTGGCCGCGAGACGCGCGGCCGCCCCAGCATGATCGCCAGTCAACAGCATCGCCCGCAGTCCGAGACTGCGCAGTCTGTCGATAGTCGCTCGCGCCTCGGGCAGTGCAGCGTCGTCGAACGACAGCGCGGCGCGAGCCCGCCCGGGGCCCGAATTCTCGCTCCACCCGATGAACACCACCGAATGACCGCTCGATGCCATTACGTCGGCGCGCTCGGACAGGTCCGGCGGCACCTGCCAGCCCAGCTCGCACATCAAAGCCGCACTTCCAGCCGCGACAACCTTGCCGTGGGCAATTCCGCGCAGGCCGCGCCCAGGCACGATTTGTACATCCGTGGTTGTGATCGGTTCGAGCCCACGCCCACTGGCCGCCAGCGCGATGGCGCGCGCCAGGCCATGCTCGGAATGGCGCTCCAGACCGGCCAGTCGGGCCAGCACTTCATCGTCTCCGACGCCATCGCTCGCAAGATCGACGAGCTGTGGGCGGCCCAGTGTGAGCGTGCCGGTCTTGTCGAAGGCGATCAGCCGCGCGCAGGCCAGTGCTTCGAGTGCACCCGGGCTGCGGACCAAGCAGCCATGCCGGGCCAATTGCCCAATACCCAGCGAGTGCGCCATCGGCGCGGCCAAGCCGACCGCACAGGGACAGGCCACCACCAGGACCGACAGCGCGGTGAGCATCGCGTGGTCGAGCGGCAGTCGCTGCATCCAATAGACCATGGTCATGCCCGCGACCGCCAGCACGATGGGCACGAAGGCACCCACCAGGCGATCGGCGATACGCTGCGTACGGCTCGATTGTTGTAACGCGTCACGCACTGATCGGCAGATTTGGGCCCAGCGGCTTTCGCCTCCGGCGCCGCTGCTGCGGATCAGCAACGGACCGTCGATATTGATGCTGCCCGCGAGGACAGAAGCGCCCACACCCTTTGCGATCAGTTTGCTCTCGCCGGTAATCACCGCGTCATCGGTATGCGAGCGACCCTCCACGATCAGGCCATCGATCGGGATCCGCTCTCCCGGCTTGACCCGAATTACCATCCCAGCACGCACGTCTCGTACCGCGAGTCGATGCTCCTTTACGCCTTCGACCACCGTCGCCAATTCGCTCTCCGCTGCCAACAACGGCGCCAGGTCGCGCGACGCGCGCGCGCGCCCCGCCGCCTCAAGGTACCGTCCGAGCGTGAATAGCATCAGGATCATGGAGGCGGTATCGAAATACAGATGACCGCCACGCTGGAACACAGCGAGCGTGGAATAGGCATAGGCGGCAAAGCTGCCGAGGACGATGAGCGCAGAGGAGGTTAGACGTCCGCGTCGGGCCTGCGACCAGGTTTCCCGCAGGAAAGGCTCACCCAGGATAAGCACCGCCGGGGTTGCGAGTCCCCAGAGCAGCAGCTGAATCGTTGGCAGCACTCGCCGGTCGGCACCACTGAACGCTCCCGAGTAGACCAGCAGGCTGAACAGCATGATGTTCATAGACAAGAAGCTGCCTACCCCCAGCCGCACCAGGAACCACGCCGCTTCTGACGCATCGCCACTGCCGCTCTTTACCTGATGGGCGATGCAACAGCCGTAGCAGCAGAACTGGCAACTCTCGCCGTTCACGCTGCGGGTAAAGCAGCGCCGCCCGACCGGCAGAAGGCAATGGCGGCACAGCGCGTCGGGCGTGGCCGTCATCCGATATGCCACAGGTGGTGCAAGCCGTGGCCGGCCGTTATCGGCATGACACCGCGGCCTATCGTGATCAGTCCCAACGCCAGGATGAAGCTGCCCGCCAGCCGGACACCGCGCTGCCGCCAGTGCGGCGCGAGCAGCCGGCCGACGCCGCCCACCGCGAGCATTGTCGGGAAAGTTCCCAGGCCGAACGCCACCGTGGTCAGAAGGCCGGACAACGCGTCAGCGGTACTCGCGGCTTGGGCGACCATCGCGTAGACCAGGGGACACGGCAGAAAACCGTTGAGCACGCCGAAGGCGAGCGGCGCCGCGTGCCCGGGCCTGCGCAGCAGGCTTCGCAACGAGATCACGAGCGTCGAGCCGCCGAAGGTGCTCGAGGCGCGCTGCCAGCCCCGCAAGCCGAAGAAACTCAGCGCCATGAGGATCATCAGCAGCCCAGCGATCACGGCTAGGCCACGCTGCCCAGCGTTTAGAGACTCGCTGACAAACGAAACGCCCCCTTGCAACCTCGTCCGCGGGGATGAGTAGATTGCCTGGCCCAGTCCGCCGGCAAGCACCCCGAGGAAACAATAGGTCGTCAGCCTGCCAGTGTTGTAGAGCACATGCCGCACCGAGGTGGCGGCGGCGCCCCGCGGATCAGCCCCCAATGCGCAGGCGAAGCCTCCACACATGCCGATGCAATGAAAACTGCCCGCGAAGCCGGCGAGGAACAGCAACGCGTAATAAGCCATGGCCGATGTTCTCGGGCAAACCGCCCACTGCCGAGCGAGGCGGGTGACTGGCCGCTATTTTCTGCGCGCCAGCAGGGCGAGCCAGATAAAGAATCCGACCGTAAAGATTGCGAAGCCGATGAATGCGACTTCCTGCTGCACGCTGGCTCGGGCCAGCGAGAATCCAGTTTGCGCCAGCATGGTCTGGTCCTCTTCAGCCGGTAATGGTGCGGATCACGTTCATGGCCATTTCAAAACCCAAGACCATCAGGTTGATGACGGCGATCCCAAATATTATTTTAACGCCCAGCAATGCTTTGATCTCCGCTTGAGAAACTTCGATTACCCGATTCGGCCCGGCCCGAGTCCGCCCCAGTAATGCACAATATAATAACAAGCCCAAATGAACAGCACGAAATAGACGACCAACAGCCAGACCGGAATAATGCCCAGGCGCGCCTTTATCAAGCCGCCGGCATACTCGTGCAGCTCGTGCGTCTCATGCCCTTCGATGTCAGCCTTATGGGCTGTCGGCGTGGTCTTTGAATCGGTCATTTGCCATCTCCGCGTGATAGAAGTTGAGGGCTGCTTGATCGGTCTCACTCAGCGCTCCGCCCATGACCCCCCAGATGAAAATACAGGTCGAGCCGAGTCCCATCAGTATGGCCAAAGCATATGGACCTAGTATTTCGTACTCTGCCATGGCTTTACCCTCTTCGACCGAGCGGGTGATTTGCGAGCTGGCCGGCGCAGCCGGCGCTAGGGTGACAGCAGTCCATATGCATGCTCCGGACCTGGCGTTTGTAATTTCGGGTTGTCGAGTGCCTCGCGATCCGCCGCTGAGATCATCGTCAATGGGTCCCCGGTAATCGGGTCAGTAAAGGCGGATAGCGACAGAATATAGTAAGACAAGGCCCAGCGATCCGCATCCGGAAACGAGTCCCGAAAGGACGGCATCGGTGTTCCGTTAAGCCCCGTGGAAATGGTCCTGAAGATGTCGGTCACCGACGGGCCGGATTTGAACTGGCCGCTGGTCAGGTTTGCGGGTTGAATGGCGAAACCCGGATCATCCGTCAACCCGGCTGCCTTCTCGCCGTCGCCTTTACCCTGTTTGCCATGGCATTCCCAGCATTTGGCCTGGACCCAGATTTCCTTGCCGTGAGCGATGCTGGCTGTCGTGGGCGGCGGCGGTTTGGGAATATAAAGTGGCTCGCCCGGGGACTCGTCGAAGAATTGCACCGGTTTCTTTGGATTGGTGCGATCCACCGCCAGCACATACTTGATGTACTGGATCACGGAGAGTCGATCATCAAGCGGCAAGTCGTACCACGGGGGCATTGCGGTGCCGCGCACTCCGCGCGTGATGGTACGCAGCATATCCCCATCGGTCGGCAGCGAGCCCTCGGTCAGCCTGAACTTGAAGACGCCCTGGGTGAAGTTGCGCGGGCGTTGCTTGTAGAGGAATGTTGCTGCCGGCCCATTGCCATCGCCCTTCACCCCGTGACAACCTACGCAGCGACGCTCATAGACTTCTTTGCCATGCTCAATCCATTCCTCCGAGCGTGGCATGCTGATCCCAGCCCCTTCCATCTCCTGCGGCTCGAACAGATCGCGCCACTTGCCGCGGTTCATTCCGAGTTTTTGCACATAAGCGATCAGAGCCTCGACTTCCTTGGTCTCAATGACGAGCTTGACGGTGCCGCCGGCGTATTCGTTGTTGGGCGTGAAGACCACGGGGTACTTTCCTTGCGCGGTCAACGGCACGAACAACAGACCTTGGGCATTGGGCGTGATCTTCACCTGCTGCTTACTCGTAAAGTCGAACAGCCTTTCGGTGATCGCATTTCTTTCGAGCGTGGTGGTGCCTGAAGCTGCGCCCTTGAAGATCTTTACCGCTGCGGACGGCGCATCGAAAAGACCGGAATAGGGGTCCATGATGGATTCCGGCGTCAGCATCCGTGGATTCCAGAAATGCGCCAGATGCCACTCGTCGCTATATTTGAGCCCCTCGCGGGTGAGGTCTGGTCCGATGCGCCGCGTGCCGAACAGATGCGGCACGTCGTAGGCATATTCGCCCGCCTCGCTCACCGGTCCCCAGCGACGCGTCTCGCCGGTCACCGGCCGCACGTATTGGGAATGGCAATACCAGCAGCCCTCTCGCAGATAAATACGCCGTCCCATGTTCTGGAGGGGCGTGTAATCGGTGGCGGAGGTTTCCATCCATTTGAGTTGGCCGAGATCGTTGCGGATCACGGCCGTCACGTGGTTGGTGGTTGCCGAGGGCTCGAAAAAGGGCAGCACACCCTGGGTGATCAGGGCGAGAAAGAAAAACCCGACTCCGGCCACCAATGCAACGAAGCGCGCGTTCATCCAGCGAGCTCCCCGGCCGGAAACGGAGCCACGCTGCCGGCCGCAGGACTGCGAGGCTTGAAGCCAATCGCCTTATCTGATCTCTTCAGCGCGGTCATCATGAGATTGATGATGAGCAGCGACATCCCGACATCCATGGAGATCCCCGCCAGAGTGCGTACCAGCCAATACGCCCGCATCTGCACGACGGTGTCAACCCACTCCGCACCGTTCATCCATTGGAAGCCCTGCTGCAGACCCGCGGCGCTCAGCACGGCACCCATGATTGAAATGCCAGCAGTGATCAACCAGAAGGACCAGTTACCGAGCTTGAACGACCACAGTTCTCGCCCACACATGCGAGGCCAGAGAAAGATCAATCCGCCCATAGCCCACACTACAAAGGTTCCGAAGACCGTGAGATGCGAATGCGAAATCACGAAGTCTGTGAAATGGGTTGGCTGCTGGATCGAGCGCAATGCCTCGACTGAGCCTTGAAAGCAGCCGAAGAAGTACATAATCGCGCCCATGATCAGGAATTTCGCCGACAGGTTCGTCCCGAACTCGCGCCAGCGGCCGTTCACCGTGCCGAAGAAGTTGACCAGCACGGTCCAGACCGGAATGATCAGCAGCATGGACGTAATGATCGCCAGCGTCTCAGCCCAATCGGCGATCGGGCTGTAGAGATAGTGGTGAATTCCGACGAATGGGTAAAACAGTGCGAGCGACCAGAACCCGACCAGCGAGAGCTTATGAGCGTAGAGCGGATTGCGCACACTGAGCGGGAGGAAATAGTAGATCAACACGTAGCCCGCCGGCGTGATCCACAGACCGACGATGTAATGGATATAAAGTCCATGGAACGCGGCGCTGTTGATGCCCGAGATCGTATAGGGCAGGATAAAGCTGCCTAACACCAGATTCAGTGACGTCCACACGAATGCGCCGATCAGATACCAGAGCGCAACGTAGAGCGAGGGATCAAGCCGCCGCCCGATCGTCGTCAGAAACTGCAAGGTGGCGATGACCGTACAGATGAAGATCGGAATTTCCGCGAGCAGAGGGAGCTCACCCGCTTCGAGACCGTGATTGTAGCCGAGTGGCAATGAGAACAGCCCGGCGGCCAGGAACAAATTCCACACCCAGGCGACGAGCACGCCGTAGCGATTGAATGCAACCCGCACCCCGCACAGGCGCGGCACTAGGTAATAGCATTCGCCGATGAAGAGGCCGGAAAATGCGCCCATGATGACGCCATTGACATGCACGGGGCGCAGTCGCCCGAATGTCAACGCCAGATGCGACCCGAGATAATCGGGATAATTGAACAAACCGGCCAGCAGCGCGCCAACCGTCGGCGCGACCATCAGCCAGAACATGCCCCAAATTAACCACGTCCGCACCACCGGCCAATCGACCAGTGCATCCAAGTCAAGTCCCGCGTATGGACCATGCAACGCGTCTACTGGTGTTCCCGTTGTCGCCTCTGGCATAACCGCTCACCCCATAATTCGGTCTGTCTTATCTTTAGCGATCCAACCGGGCCTCCATTCCGGAGAACTCGCAGCGGCTGAGTTGTCTTCGTGCTCGCCTTCCTGTTTCACAGCGCGCCTTCGCCGCTGAGTGTCGGCGTGCCGGCCCGGTTCTTCACGTACTTCGGACTCAGGCTCCGAATGAAATGCACCAGATACCAAGCTTCGGCCGGGCTCACCGAGTTGGGGAACGAAGGCATTGGGGGCGCCAGAATGCCAGGCGATAAAAGTGCGGAAGATATCCGGGCCGCTGTTGCCGCATTTCACGTGACCCTGGGTGAAGTCATACGGCACCCGTTGGTTGCCCCACGGGCCACGACTCGCGACAACTGGTGCAACGCAGGCCGAACTTGCGTGCAAAGGCCGGTATCGTCGACGCTGGCGCCGACAGCACCACAGCCAGGCCGATGCAGAGCTCAATATTCAATGCCGCACTTAGCTGTGGTTTTGACATCGTTCGCACATTGACCCGTTCCGCTGAACCCGCGCCGCGGTGTCTTTCTATTTAGCGGTGAGCTGGAAGTCGGCGGTCGCGGTCTTGCCTGCAGCCACCGTGACCGACATTGATTTCTCGCCCGCGGCTTCGTGCCATGCCACAAGAGTGTAGGTACCGGGCGGCACACCCGTGATCGTGAATTTACCGTCGTCTCCGGTGGTCGCAAAGTAGGGTTGGTCGAACTCCCAGATCCATGCGCGCATCCACTCATGCGCATCGCATTTGACCCTGATCAACTGCGGGTTTGCCGGCAGGGGCTTGGTCACAGAGAACCCCTTGTAAGGCAGTGCAATATTGTAAATCGTTGCATTAGTTTCGTTATTTTGCGGATGCGTGTTGTGCAGAACCGGATCTTCGGAGGAAATCTTGATTTGCTGACCGACGGCTGCACCCTGTACCCGCGGACTGAACATGCAGTGAGAGTTCACCAGAGAAATGGCAATCGGATCGGTCGGAAGTGCCTTGCCGGTGGTTACGTCCTTCAGGTACACCTCGACGTTCTGGAGTCCGCCATCCTTGCCGACCTGAAACAAAGGGTTCGGTATTGAATCACCGCAATAGTCCTGGTTCTTGGTGACCACGATCGGAGCGATGGCGGGCGCCGCACCGGCGAGCTTTACCACCCCCTGGATGGTGCCTCCATTGGAGACCGCAACGACCGTATAAGGGTCTGCGAGAGCCAGTTGTGCCAGCAGCAAAGTGCCGCTTACGATCGCCGCGCTGCGCGACCGAAGGCGCAGCTTGGTGCAGGACTTCAGCAGATATCGTCCGGCCGCAAATTCAATCACTTTCCCCCCTAATGCGATCTCTATCTGGATCGCTGGTTATCACTTTCTGGAACGCGAACGTGAATCAATCGCCGGTAATGGGACAGTGCATCGCGTTCGAGGTTGCCGCAATGGGGAGATATACCCGCGAATTCGGCAGCTAGGTAGAACTACCCAGTTGCCGTCTGTCGCGGCTGTGCCAAATGCCCTGCGGCGCGCAGCTCGATCGACGCGACGCGGAGCACGTCGCCCATCATAACGCCCGTGATACCCGGACTCATGGTCTGGTCGGGCGAGGTTGATGATACCGCCGAGATCGTCGCCATGACGCATTGGCAGCCGTTCGTGACGTGTTCGGAATCGAGCTCTCACAATCGAACCGTCCCCGTTTGTGCCGTCGCAGGCCGGCGGCGTGAACGGAGCTGTCATGGAACCGACGCAAGGAGGCGCTCGCGCCATGGGCGGGCGGCGGAATTCGCCTTCGCTCCGGAGCGCAGTCCAGCCTGGTGTGCCATGAGTGACACACCAAGGGCCTGCACCACGGCCCGGTAACCACAGCGGGGTTGACTTGGTTCTCTTGCGAAGAAGTTGATTGAGAGGACGCCCGAGTATGACACCCATGACGTGCGCGGAGCGCAACCGGCGCCCGTCAGCTACGGCATATGGCCGAGGAAGCCGTCGTAATTGTTGAACTCAATCGAGATTGCGTTCGCCTGATTGTTTCATCATGCGCCTTCGCGGTGGGCTTGGGTGGCGCGCCGGTCAGATTCTTCGGATAGCCCGGACTCAGGCTCTGTATGAAATGCACTAGATCCCAGGCCTCATCGGGGCTAATCGAGTCGGCGAACGAAGGCATCGGTGTGCCGTTCAGGCCGCCAATGAACACTCGGTAAATGTCCGGCCCGCTGTTGCCGCACTTGATGTGGCCTTCGGTGAGGTCATACGGCACGATTGGGTTGCCCCAATCATCCAAGAGATCGTCTGCCGACGGACCATCGCCTTCAGCGCCATCACCGTGGCATTGCGCACAGTTGAACTTTTCGTATACAGCGGCGCCGCGTTTTACGGATTCGGGTGTGTACGCGGGCTCAGGCGGAATGATGATCGGTGGCTGGGGCTTCTCGGTCGCAAAGCGCGGCGAAAAAGTCTTGATGTACGCGACGACATCGAGCCTTTGTTGATGGCTCAACGTAGTAAGCAGACTTGACATTGATGTGCCATACAGGCCAGTGATCAAGACTTTTTCAAGGTCGGCGTCGGTCGGCAACGAGCCCGACGGGGTGCTGCGCCACTTGAATGTGCCCTGCCGGAAATCGCGGGGCACTGGTGTTGTGTCTTCACTAAAGTGACCCTTCCCGTCGCCCTTTTCTCCATGGCAGAGTACGCAATATCGCTCGTAGACGACCTTACCCTGATGTGCGTCTCCCACCTCCTGTGCGCGAGCGTTACCTGCCACTAGCAACAGCGTGACCAGAGCCGGGAGGAGTGTCGCTATGCGAGTGGCCATTGCATCATCTCGAGCCGCAACCGATAGCCACATTGCCAAAAATGGCGGCCAAATTTGTCGAGCTCGCGGCGGCCTTACTTGGTGGAGATATATTCAACTAAAGCGGCGATCTCATCATCGGTCATTTTTTCAGTGACGTGTTGCATCACTTTATTTTCTCGTAACCCGCTGCGGAACTGAACCATTTCCAGCACAAAATAGTCTCGATGCTGGCCGGCGATCCGCGGCTGGGAGTTGACTCCCTCGCCGTTGTGACCGTGGCAGACAGTGCAAGCCTCAATGTCACGCTCCGGCGTCCCGTTTTCGTAGAGCAACTTGCCTTTGTCAGCTAGCGCAGGGTTGCTCGACCCCTTGCCTGCCACCGCAGGTTGGGTCGAGAAGTACCGTGCGACGCCTTTGATTTGCTCATCCGTAAGTGCTCGCGCTATTCCCCACATGAAGGCGCGCGCGTGCGGATCGCTCCGACCACGCTGTCTGAATAGCCTCAGCTCGCTCTCGATGTAGCCGGGTACCTGCCCAGCCAGAATCGGGAACAGCGGCGAGATGCTGACTCCATTAAAACCATGGCACCTGGAGCACGCGTTACTGACCAGCTGCTTGGCGTCCAAGGCCGATGGATCCGGCGGCACGACCAGGGGCGCCGCCTGTGCATCATCACGAACGGCTGTGCTCGCGAGGGCGAGCGCAGCGACGATGAGCGAGGTTACGACTGCAGGCCTTCTCATTAGAAGTCCGTCCACAGGCCGATTACAAACGTATTGTTGTTCGATGCCCGCGGATTAGCCGCGCCGAGGAGAAAGAACGGGTTCTGGTTGTTCTTGACGACGTTGTAGATGTTGTACTGCATAATGAGCCTGATGTTGAACCAGGGCAGGTAGTCGAGCTCCAAAACCTCGTATTGGTAGCCCGGTGAGCCGTTACCTCCATTGAGGGTGACATCGGCGGTACCGGTAGCGCGCACGAAGTTGACCAGCGCGCCATAGTGACGGTTGTAGTAGTACGTTCCCGTCACGTTCCATTGATCGAGATGATTTGTCGAGTTACTGTAAAAGGCCGGCACTAGCCCGTGGTCGTACTCTGCATTTTCGTGCGTGTAGCGGCCCAGGAAGCTAAAATTATTGTGTTGACCATTGTATTGGTACTGCCAGTCATAACTGATGTCCAGATAGCGGTTGACATATCCAGGGTCGAGTGTTTGCCCCGCAATGAGGCTCGGCGTGAACTTCGAGTACATGCCGGAGACGCCGATCGAAGCCGAGTTGTAGCCCCAGTCGTGCTCGTACGCGGCTCGCCAATACGGGTCCCAGCCCTCGAGGGTGCCGCCTCCCACGCTGAGGTTAGTGCTATCGAGCGTGTTGGTCACACTGCCAGACACCGCTGCGTGATAGGCCGATATTCCGAGGTAGAGTGAATCCTTGTACCAAATGTAGGCGGTGGGCCCGGCTGTCAACCCACCGAGGCCCTCAAAGAACGGCGAACTCAAGGCTGCGCCACCGGCTCCCCCGGCACTCCAGAGGGACTGGTTTGAGAAGTCGAGGGTCGGATACGCGCCAACCGAGTTCCAGACATCCTGGTTGCCCGGATTGTTGTTGAACATCACACCCCAGAGCCAATCACTGTTTTCAGTGTGGTTAACATATCTGATTTCGGTGTTATCGACGCCGAACGTCCCCGAGGGCTGATCGTAGGTCATCTGCAAAAAGCCACCGACCTGGTCTGAGATTGCCCCGCCGGCAATGAGGCTGAACTGCTGTGGAAATTCGAGGTTGTCGCTTTGCGATTTGGCGCCGGGCACCGCGCTATCGGGTGGCGCCCGGTTGTAATGATTGTAGGTGGCCTGGAATAGAATTCCTAACCCTGGTAGGTCCGAGAGCCACACTGTGTTCTTCTTGTGCTCGTCGGTGTCCGAGACCAATGGCGGCCTTGTGGTCAGGGTGTAACCATTGAGCTTGAAGCGCCGGCCGAATGCCGTCAGCTCCGGCGGTATGGTATGGCAGGCCTCGCAGGCCAACCCGGTCTGTCGAGCGAAAGGCGGCACAGCCTGTGCCGGCGTAGAAACCAGCATCAGCGCTGATCCGCCGAGGACAATGGCGGCCAGGGCGCCGAGTCTTGATAACCTCACAACAGCCAACCCGGACCTGAGCTCGCGTCGGTCATCTTGGTTTCCCCTTCGCCCGCGTTAGTCTTGTTTCTTGAACGACTCTAGCTTCTCAATGCGCATTCCACACTGCATCGCGAATCGCGTTATATCAATGGGGATTTATACTCACAATTGTTGTGAAAACGGGTATTTATACCTACATGGTTGGCGACTAGGTCTCGTTAAACAGCAGCTCTTTGGCGGAATCCAACGACTCGAGAACGCCATTTCTGTGCACGGACACCTGGAGCCAATAGAGGCTCGCACCGAGCGGTGAAGTTTTATCTAAAAAAGTTCAATTGTGTGCTTTCGAGCACATACGTGATGGGATGGACCGTCTCGCTTTTCCCTCGGCCGAGTCGGAAAGATTGCTGCGATCGGCGATTCACGTCGAGGAATACCAGCGATGACGCAGAGCCAGCCTTGCGACGATGCCATTGACTGCGGAAGGTTTTGCAGGACTTGCTTTCCCATGCCTTCCCGCCGCCTCGAGCAGGCTCGTCGGGTCTGCCTGGGAGTAGTGCGTCGTGATCGGCTAGTGGCCACAATTTCGACAATTTCGGCGGAAGATAAAGCGGCTGACGAGTCTGGCCACATTATCTTTAGTTGGATTCGCCGACTCGCTGCTAAGGGTTAGTTGAAGGTCAATCGACCTCATTTATTTGCATCGAATTTTTCGCTCACTTTCGCTGCAATGGCATCAAGAAATGGACGGCCAACCAAGTCCGGTCGCTCCTGTTGAAGTTGCTTTGCATAACGCATCGCAAACTGTGTTTTAGCATAGTCTGACCCATACCACGGATTTTCTGATTTCCAACTCTTAAGTTCTGGAGTTTTAAATTCTAGACTTTTCGAAATATTCGTCGTCAGTGGCGGTGCCGGTTGATTTGTCGATTTTTCCTGGTCCAATTGCTTGCGAAGCATCTCATTTTGCAGTCGCATGTCTTCTAATTGCTGTCGAATTTGCCGCTGTTGTTCATCTAGCTGGTTTTGTCGCTCCTGTTGCTTTTGAAGCTCTTGTTGTTGTTGATCTAGCTGCTGCCGTTGAAGCTTCTGCTGATTGCCTTGGCACTGACCCAGAGCAGCACCCTCCAACGCTGCACACGGATCGGCTTGTTGGGCGTGAGTTGTTGCGAAGAAAACGGCAAGGGGAAACGTCAGCAAATACCACTTCATAGCCATCGCTCTCCTCGTTAGGTGCACTTGCGGACAACAGTCTGCGCTCGGCCGCCGAAGCAATTCAGGCACAATCCAAACCAGATCGGATGGTCGAGACGAATCTCTTGGATCGTCCGCGCGAAGTCGGGCGTAAGCCATTAAACAACCGCGTCCTTCCGAACTCAAGGAGCGCACGCCAGGCTGCAGCTACACGGGGGTTGAGGTGTGGATGGCGACAGCAACATCTACAGTAAAGCGGCGGCAGGCGCCGGAGGCGTTCGATGGTGCAGGCACTCAAGGCGTAGCGCTGAGCGAGTACGCGAAAGCGCGCGGTCTTCAACGTGCGACGTAACAGACTGGCGACGTTCGTAGCGTCGCGACGAGGATTTAGTGGTGGTACGGTCCATCGCGCGGGGCGCGGCATGAAGCTATCGCCGCAGCCGGACACTTTCACCGAGTGTGGAATATCGCCGGGCGGGATCTATACAAATCAGCCACCTATCTTGGTCAATAACGCCAAATGTGATAAATGGTCGCGTTGTCAACTCCAACTCAATCAAGCGGTTGAACCGATTGAGCTACGGCCAAATGCTCCGCGCGTCGGTTGTTCAATTCCGCTTCCGATGTTGAGCCGCAGCGGGCAGGCGCGAACGGCAGAAATCGGGCGTCAATCGCGCGGGCGATTCTTGGTAGTTTCGCAAATTGCCCGCTTTGATATTTGCAGCAATGCTTGGTTGGCTGTCGACGGCTACGAGGGGCGCTGCGTTCTTACGTAGACGCTCATCGACTTGAATTCGAGCGTGACGACGCTGTGAGCAAACAGGGCATTCCCGACGGTCGCTTGGAACAGCCCGTCCGGCTGATGCACCGGGTTCTTCCCGGCGGCCGGAAAGTAGACAATGGCCGGACGACTCGCAAGAACGCCGCCCACGAAGGTGATGCGTCCGGAAGGCGCCGCATTCAGCGTGACACCGCCATCAGTGTAGGGGAAGGATTGTGGCTTGCCATTCATGGAAGCGGCGCGCATTCCCAGCTGGTCAATGGCGGCGTCATACACGACCAGCGTGCCGGTAAAACAGGTATCGAATTGGGCAGCGAAAGCGTGTCCATCAACGGCCAGGCCCTCGATCACTACGATCGGCGGGCCTCGTGAGCCGAATGTCACCAGCTTCATGGCGGCGTGTGGTGCATTGCCGTGATCCTGCGGCGCTTCAACGACGCGCAACTCGTGTCGCGGGTAGTCAAGCTCGAGCACTTGATCTTTAAAAGCCGTGTACGCGATAGCGCCTTCAACACCTTGCGGAAGGTCGCCGGTCAGGCTTTCATCGAGTGCCAGGAATCGCGCGGAGATCGATTTGCCGCCGAGTGCGATAGTTTGCGCGCCAAGCCGAAAGATCCCCGGGAGTGGCTTGTCGCCGCTCATGACGGGCTCGAGCGTCATCCCGAGACTGCGCGCCGTTCTGGCGCTGATCCAGGAATTCATGTTGCCGGTGTCGAGCAGCATGACATGGTGCTTGCCGTCGTTCAGCGTGGCCGGCACGCACATCATGCCGTCGCACAGTGAGAAACTGATATTCACCGCCTGGGCTGGAGCTGCCCCCTGTGCTGCCCAGGATGTTGCGGTAACCCCCAGAATCAGGATTCCAAGCACGATCTGCATAGGGCAATAGTCCTCCCCGGAGCATTCTGCTGCCAGTCGCCGCTTCGTAGGGTGAGCTTCATCGCACGCGGCGAGCGCTTGGTCGCATGCAGCCGGCACACCGCCCACGGGGTATCTACTACATCAACGTTCCGACGCAGAAGCCGGTCCAGTGAATAGCCATTTGTGCCCGTCCGGCGGAGAGTCGAGGTTTCGCTCACTGAGCTATGCCAAATCCAACTCAATCAAGCGGTTGAACCGGATTGAGCTCCGGTCAAATGCTCCGCGCGTCGATTGTTCAATTGTTCAGATTTCATCCTCCTCAACTCGAGGACGTTGGGCCGATTGTCCGATCGTGGGTGGTGAGTAAATAGGACTAGGCCTGCGCGCATTCGAAGAAGTGCGGGACACGGATCAACGACCAATGTGCAACTGCGTAAGTGTTTTTTCTGATGGTCGCCGGCCCACCAGAATGTCCGGTTGGACCCCTAGCAGTCGGCTGAAAATGACGGGTATCGGGGAAGCGGGGGTACCCCTTCCGGAAGATTCCTCGGCCCCAATACGTAGTGCAGAACACGTCGCGAGCTGCCAATGACGCTCGTGGATGACACGTGAAGCCGCAAAGCAGCAACGGCTGCTGACCATGAGCCCTCCGCGCGGAGCGCTAACAGACGTCACCTCGCTCACCACGATGACTTGCGTCACGGGAAGAGCGCGTGTCGGTGGTTCAATTCCACCCCTGGCCACGTCAAATTTACCGTTCCCCAAAACTTGCAGTTAGGCTGTGCCGCCGGCAAGAACGGGCGATGCCCCGCCGCTTTAGCGTGGCATCGCCGTGCTGGTGAGATTCTCCTTAAAATCAGTAGGGGTTTGGGGGTGGTGTCGAACTGCTCGCAGCGCTCGGGGCGATGCTGCCGAACACGCCATCGGTTTGATCGGCAAATCCCGCCGTGTAGAACAGGGTGGTCAGAGGCTTGTCCGGATCGCCATTTCCAAATTCAAGAGCCCAAAGACCGGGAATAGTGAAGGTGCCGCCATTCGCAACCGCGAGCTGACCCATATCAGTCGCCAGCGAGCCATTCGGCATGAAAAGGTTGATGGTGCCGTCGCCGAAATTGCCAACCAGAACGACACCGGCGATCGAGCCGAACCCGGACGGGGCCACCGCAATACCCCACGGGGCATTGAGTGCGCCGGCTGACGCAAAGCGGCTGACAAGGTTCCCGCTTAGATCAAACACGTCCACGTACCCCAAACCAGCGCCCGTGACCTCAGCAGTCCTGTTGGCATTCTGCATGGCGTAGGTGACATACAATTGTCCATCTACTGCCGCGATATTAAAGGGCACGAAGCCCGACGGGAGCGTCGGGTCGATGAATTTGCCCTGCATCGCGGCGGGCTTGGAGAAGGTGGTATCGAACACGTCGACCTTGTTGTTGAAAAAGTCGGTCGCATAAAGATAGGTCGCGCCATTCACTGTGCCCAAGGCAAGGCCCTTGTAGACCGCGTGCTGGGTGCCGTTGGCTATCTCGTCGTCATAGGCGGTGACTGCGGTGGCGCCGCTGTCCTGCGCCCAAGCGGCAATAGTCCCAGCTTCGCCGTCAAATATGAATAGCGCCGTCTCCTGCCCATTAGGGGTCAGAATCAGAAAACCGCCCGTACCGTTGTACACTTGGCCGGTCGGCTTGGACTCCACCCCGGCGGCAGAGGCCGGAATCGCGATGCCGACGGTGTTGGAGCCCGTGATGGTGCTGGTCTCGTTCTGCGCGCTACCACTGTAGAGGGTCGAGAGATTGCTGTGGTTGTCGGCGATCCAGAAGGGTAAGCCCGGACCGACGGCAATGCCCCAGGGATTTTGCAGATTGGCGTCGATGGTGGTCACCGTCGCGACCACGGTGGTTTTATCGGCCACCAGGGCAGTATCGGTAAACGAGGAGGTTGCCGGTGGGTCCGACGTAATACTGCTGCTACCACTGTTACCGCCGCTGCCGCATGCGGCGACTGCCACGACGCAAATGACGCCGAGCGCAAACGGCGCCAATTCGCGAGAACTCTTCTTCATTGCTGCTCTCCATAAATTGAAAACAAGTTTGATGCGGCCATGAGTGCCACGTCATGGAGAGGGAGTTCATTGGACGGGCGAAGATTCTGCGCAACGAGGCAGCCGCGGCTTCTATCAGAGCCGCCGAGATTGCTTCAACGGCGGCGACATTCCCATGATTAAACAATCGGTTAGAGATGCCACACCCACGAGGCGGATTCTGTACGGATAGGATTCCTCTATCGGAATCATTCAATCAATCGATCGAAGGCGTGGGCAAATGAATGACAGGAGCGGCGCCAGTGCCATCCAGCATTTCGGCAGTGCAATCGACCCTCGATTGATTTGCCCAATGGTCGTGATTGAGAAAATCGACTTCATTCCATTCCACGCGAAGAATAATCTACTCACTACTGGACGCAGACCTCAGGACTCTCAGGTGACGGCGCCAAGATTAGTGGTGCCTTCGTTCTTTAGCGATGATGTGTGATCCGGGTCAAGTTAACGCGGGATGGTAGACAAACATGGCAACCGAGAAAGAGAGCATGGCGGCGGAAACCAAGTGCCCTTTTGTAGGCGGGGCCAAAGCGCGCACGAATCGCGATTGGTGGCCGAACCATCTGAACGTGCAGATCCTCAACCAGCACGCTCCGCAGTCCAATCCGATGGGCCAGTCGTTCGACTACGCCAAGGAGTTTAAAAGCCTCGATCTCGACGCCGTCATCAAGGACTTGTATGCACTGATGACCGACTCTCAGGAGTGGTGGCCGGCCGACTTCGGCCACTACGGTGGGCTGTTCATCCGCATGGCCTGGCATAGCGCGGGCACCTATCGCATCGCCGACGGCCGCGGTGGCGCCGGCGCGGGCCAGCAGCGCTTCGCGCCGCTTAATAGCTGGCCCGACAACGCCAACCTTGACAAGGCGCGCCGATTGCTCTGGCCCATCAAGCAGAAGTACGGCCGCAAATTCTCATGGGCTGACCTCATGATTCTCGCGGGCAACGTTGCGCTTGAGTCGATGGGCTTCAAGACTTTTGGCTTCGGCGGCGGTCGCTCCGACACATGGGAGCCCGAAGAACTCTACTGGGGCCCGGAGGGAACTTGGCTGGGCGACGAGCGCTACAGCGGCGAACGGGAGCTGCAGAAACCACTCGGCGCGGTACAGATGGGCCTCATCTATGTCAATCCCGAGGGACCCAGCGGCAAGCCCGACCCCGTCGCCGCGGCGCGCGACATCCGCGAGACGTTCGCGCGCATGGCGATGAACGATGAAGAGACTGTAGCGCTCATCGCGGGCGGCCATAGCTTTGGTAAGACCCATGGTGCCGGCGATCCGTCCTTCATCGGCGCCGAGCCGGAGGGGGCGGTTATCGAGGATCAGGGTCTTGGCTGGAGGAGCAAGCACGGTACCGGCATCGGAGCCGATGCGATCACCGGCGGCCCCGAGGTCACCTGGACGCAGACGCCGACGAAGTGGAGCAACTCCTTCTTCGACAATCTCTTCAAATATGAGTGGGAGTTGACCAGGAGTCCGGCCGGCGCGCAGCAATGGAAGGCAAAAAACGCCCCCGCCACCATTCCGGATGCCTATGACAAATCCATAAAGCACGTACCGACCATGCTGACCACGGATCTGTCGCTGCGCTTCGATCCGGCCTACGAGAAGATCTCGCGGCGCTTTTATGAACATCCGGAGCAGTTCGCGGATGCATTCGCGCGCGCCTGGTTCAAGCTCACGCACCGCGACATGGGCCCAATCGTGCGCTACCTCGGCCCGCTCGTGCCCGAGGAAACGCTGATCTGGCAGGATCCGATTCCCGCCATTAATCATCCGCTGATCGAAGACTCGGACATCGCGGGACTCAAAACCAAGATCCTTGCATCCGGCCTTTCGGTGTCGGAACTCGTTTCAACTGCCTGGGCTTCGGCCTCGACCTTCCGCGGTTCCGACAAACGCGGGGGTGCTAACGGCGCGCGCATTCGGCTGGCGCCGCAGAAGGATTGGGAGGTCAACCAGCCGCCCGAGCTCAAATCGGTGCTGCAGAAGCTCGAAGCCATCCAGAACGAGTTCAACGCCTCGGCTTCCGGCGGCAGGAAAGTCTCACTTGCGGACCTGATTGTGCTGGGTGGCTGCGCGGCGGTCGAAAAAGCCGCGAAGGATGCCGGGATCGATATGAAGGTCCCCTTCACGCCGGGCCGCATGGACGCATCCCAGGAGCAGACCGACGTCGATTCTTTCGCTGCCCTCGAACCCGTTGCCGACGGCTTCCGCAACTATCTGCGTCGTGGACCCCAGCTGATGGCGCCTGAGGAAGCCCTGGTGGATCGGGCGCAACTGCTCAAACTCAGCGCGCCGGAAATGACGGTGCTGATTGGCGGCTTGCGCGTGCTCGGCGCCAATGCAGGGCAGTCCAAGCATGGTGTGTTCACCAAGAAGCCGGGCACATTGACCAACGACTTCTTCGCCAATCTGCTCGACATGCGCACCGAGTGGCAGCTCGCCGGATCCGAGGGTGTGTACGAGGGTCGTGACCGCAAGAGCAAAGAAATTCGATGGACTGGCACGCGTGTCGACCTCATCTGCGGCTCGCATTCGCAGCTGCGCGCCATCGCCGAGGTCTACGCGTCCGCCGACGCGAAGCAGAAGTTCGCGCAGGATTTCATCATGGCTTGGAGCAAGGTGATGAACCTCGACCGGTTTGAGGTAGTAAAAATGTGAGCAGCTATCCCCCCGAAATTTTAACTTGACGGGTATGGCAGATATGGAAAGTAGAGCAACAAATCACAACATCTTGGTTCGATCGCTTCGCGCCTCCGCCGTTTGCACCGGAACCATCAGTCAGCGAGCAGACGACGTATAGCGGGGCCGCGGATTGGCCACCTGGTCACTGATGACATCGCGGGGGCGATAGAGAAGGTCTAGTCGCAGCCGTTCGTCGGCATCGAGTGTTAAACTCAGGGCTTGGAGTGCCTGATCGAGCTGCTCAGGCCGGCTTACTCCGATGACGGGGCAGCAAATGTCGGGAGCCTGCCTGACCCAGGCCAGCGCCACTTCCGACGTTGATACATTTCGCTGCGCGGCGATTCTAGCAACCTCGGCTAGGATCTCCCGGTCCACAAGATCACCATAGAAATCGTGGTAGTAGTTGTCGCTGATGGAACGCGAACCCTTTGCATTCGAAAGCCATCCTCTTGCCAGGGGGCTGAACGCGGTCACGGCGATTGCGCTCTTGTGGCAGTAGGGAATCATTTCCCGCTCTTCTTCTCTATAGAGCAAATTGTATTGACACTGCATGTTGACGAAGCTCGTCCAGCCGTTCGCACGTGCGACGTGATTCATTTCAGCAAATTGCCACACAAACATCGTGGAGGCGCCGAGATAAAGAACCTTTCCTGCGCGAACGACATCGTCCAACGCAGCCATCGTCTCTTCGATTGGCGCGGTCGTGTCGAACGCATGGATGATCAGCAGGTCGATATAGTCGGTGCCCATGCGTCTTAGACTGGCGTCGACGGATCTCAAGACGTTTTTGCGCGACAGGCCGCGATCGTTCGGATCGTCGCTCATCGGATAGAACGTCTTCGTCGCAAGAACCAATCGGTCACGCGGGATGAGCTCGATCAGTGCCTTGCAGACAACCCGTTCATTCTCACCAACGGAGTACCAATTCGCCATATCGAAGAATGTGATCCCGGCGTCAACGGCGCGCTTCAGCAATGGACGAGCGTCCCGCTCATCAAGGACCCAGGGTCTCCACCGGCTGGATCCCATGGTCATCGTGCCCAGGCAATATTTGCTGACTGTTAACCCAGTCCCGCCGAATTTCGTGTATTCCATCATCTCTGCTCCACCACGGTCGTCGGTCGCTCAAGAACATCAATTTCCGCCGCCTGTGAGGAACGTGTGATCTCGTATGTCGAAATAAACCAGATTCCGATTGAAGCGAATACAAACCACGCACCCATATAGCTTAAGCCGAGTCGCGTAAGAACTTCCGCTGAAATCGGTGCGTTTTCGGCGGCTGTCGGATAACGAATCAAGGTAAGCAGCAGGCCTGCAAGCAATGCGCCAAGCGCCATTGCAACTCTTTCGACAAATGTCTGGCAAGCGAATATCACTCCCTCCAAACGTTTGCCCGTCAGCAGCACCACGTCATCCGTGACGTCTGCATACAGTGAATAAATGATCGAAGCTGTCACAATCCAGATCAATTGACTGAGGAAATCATAGGTCGTAAGAAGGTACATCAGACCCTTGCTGCCACGTTCCGGCAGCAGATTCAAACTGAGGAGCGTCGGCAGGATCATGCTGATCGCCACGGAGGCGGTCAGAAAGCGGATCGCCATCACTTTTTTGTCGCCCTTGACGACATACTGCCGAATGACGGGAGCGACCGCGAATGAGGCCAGCGACTCGACGACGGTCAGTGCCGACATCTGCCCACTGCTCATCCCATAGAAGTAGGTGTACTGATAGATCCAAAGGGCGGCAGTCACACCGAGACCGATCACCACAAACAGACTGGAAAGGAGCAGCGCCCGCATCGAACGGTTTTGCAAAAGTTGACCGAGAGAGCGGACCAGGTCCCTTGGGCCGGCTGTCTGTTCCGAGGTCTGCATATGAAGATGAGGGATTTCCGGATGAAGCCCCACAGTGGAGAACAGCAGCGAAAACAGGATAACCGCTCCACAGACGAGAGCGGCCTGCTGATATCCGGCGATATTGGTCTGGCCGTGGAGGTGCTCCGCGGAATCCTTGAGCCAGATGCCATACATCGCGATCGTCATCATCGAACCGATAAACCAGCTCGCTGAAGTCGGCAGTGACGCGAGTCGGGTACGCTCATCATAATCAGGTGTCAATTCCGCCACCAACGCACGCACTGGCGCGTCGAACATCGTCATGGATAGCCGCAAGAGGATCAACACCGTCAAAAGGTACGCGAACAAGACCCATTGCGTACGCGAATTAGCCGGCGGATACCACACAAGCACATACAAAACGGTCAGCGGAAGTATCGATGCGTACATGAACGGGTGGCGCCGGCCCAGTCGGGATCGCCAGTGATCCGACAGGTATCCAATCAGTGGGTTCGATACCGCATCGCACGTAAGCGCAATCGCGAGTGCAAGCCCAGTTAGGGCAGCGGACAGACCGATGACCTGGCTGTAGAAGAAGAAGAGGAAATAGTCGATCCCATTGCTGATGATGCCCGTCGTCGGGACTCCACTGCAGGTGAACGCCAACTGAGAAAGAAGCGCGACCTTTCTTGTCAACCGCACACCCTCACGAAGCCGCCAAGTGATCGCGGCGGCATTTGTGCCCCTTTATTTGTTGACGCAATCGCATCTTGGCGGATTCTTCTGCCGGCAGACCCGGGCACCTCTGGGACTGTGATCATCTCAATCCATTCCGTGTGTAAGCTATTGTGGTTCGGTGCCGGAACCGAATATTGGTAGCATCGTGCCCTGAAGAATGTTCGGCCACATTGCAACGCCTTGTGCCCAATCTCGAGTTGCCAGCTAAGGAATCTGTTTCCATTCGACGGGCCATCGTTGGCCGTTCCTCGACCCGGCTTCAGCGTGGCGGAGGCTCTGCCAACAATGGTCGGCGTGAATCGGCGCTTCCCGGCACTTGCCCGCGCGCCGGAGCCTCCGCCGCATTTTGCTGCACCCAGACCGGGTCGCTACCGCCGTAATAGCCGAGTTGATCGTGACCGGCCCCATGTGTCGTATATCCCAGGAGACGCCGAACCCGCTCGCCATACTGCCGTGCCACCTGCGGGGGAACCTCAAGAGTGTGGTTCTCCTCCGGGCGAAGCCATCCCAGACAATAGGTATTGATAAGACCGGTCCGAGGCGAATGGCTGCCGTTTGCGCCACCGCCGTGCCAAGTCGATCCCAGGTAGAAAAGTGCGGAACCTTTCGGCATTACTGCTTGGGCCCAGTGCGTCAGGTCAGGCCTGTGCCAGGCGCGGAGAAAGCGATGACTGCCTGGGACGACGCGTGTTGCTCCATTCTCCGCCGTAAAGTCATTAAAAGCCCACATGACGCCGATCTGGAGTTCGAGTCCTGCGACCTGAATCGGATAGGGCGTGTCGTCGCGATGTAGTTGCTGGTCGCTCTCCCCCGGCAATATCTCGATACCGGTTGTGCTTCCGATCTGATATTCGGCGCAAGACGGCAATAGGATGGCATCGGCCACATCCAGCACCGTCTGGTGAGCGATCAATTCCGCGCAGCTTGGGGCGTAGCGCAGAACGCCGCTACACCGAAGCGTCTTGGGGCCGCTGAAGTCCGAGCGTTGACTTTCGTCGAATTCATTTAACGACGATCGCAGCTCACCGGCGCAGGCGTCGATCAAACCGACCTGAGCTAGCTCGCGGATGATGACGCCACCATCGCGCCTCAGAACATCGACAACCGCTACTGGTGATGCATTTGCGTCAAATGATTTCAGTAACATGGTCGTTCCCCCGGCTCTGCAATCGGCGACCTGAGTGTGGCAGTCGCCACCAACCGGTCAATTTCTTTGATAGTGCGCCCGATTTGTGCTTGCGCGGCGGGCCGACAATGTTAACGCGATCTACGACAAATTCAACCGTACTTTAATTTAGGCGACCGCATCAACCATTGCAAGATCCAAGACCGAAGATCGTCCGGCAGCGTGAATATTCGATGGCCGAGTTGCGACTAGTTAAATGTTGATTTAATATTTCTAAGTGGCTAAGCCCAAACTGATCATTCGACCGTTCGTGAACCAGCGTCGCCGTCGCGGCCTTAGACGCCGCCCTACCAAATCGGAGATGCTGGCCATCGGGAATCGTCGCATGCAGTTACTAAACGCGGCGATGCGAGCAATTCAGGATCACGGTCTCCAGAACCTGACGCTAAAGAAGGTTACAGATATTGCTTCGGTGACGCCGGCCGTGGTTAGTTTCCATTTCGCGAACAAACAAGGCCTTCTGGCCGAGACTTTGCGGCATCTCGCGGTGGAGTTTGACAGTCAGCTACAAATGAGAATTGAAGGCGTTGAAGATCCAAGAGAGAAACTGAGATGCATTGTGCGCATGATGTTGGATGAAGAGATCGCTTCCGAGCGCCACGTGGCTGTTTGGTATACGTTCATGGGCGAACGTGGCTGGCAGCAGTTCTACAACGGGGTCATCGCGAAATATGATAGGCGGTTCTGGGATTTCATCCTGAACTGCTTCACAGAGCGTGCTCGGCAATTAGGATGTAGGCCCTCCAACCACGTGGTTGAGGCCTCGACACGTGGCTTCATTGGGATGCTTGACGGGTTTTGGCAAGAGATTCTCTTTGACGGTTCCAGCTTAGATCGCGCTGCGGCCGCGCAGCTGTGCGGTACCTATCTTGACCTGCTGGACTCCGCGTTCCGCAATGCGAAGGACAGGAAATAGACGCCCGTGAGCAGCGTGGAGCGTTTGCGTACACCGAGGCACACGGCGCACGGCGGACGGTGCGAAGAGCCCGCAGGCAAGACCGCCGCCCGCCCGAGGCGTCAACTCGCCCTGCCGCATGCCGGTGTAAATCGCACGTGAACCAGCAGCGGCCAGTTCGGGTACGCGGCAGGGGCAGAGGAGGTAGTGCCGCACACCCATGCGGTAGAACGGCTGCGCGGGACGGAGCGTCATGTCATTGAGGGGCGCAGTCTTTGAGCCTACAAACACAAACGCGAGGATGGCGCGCTACACATCGCGCAATTCCGGTCTCCGGTTGACGATCTAGCCAGATTTGAGCTCGGCGCCATACTCGATGGGATTGCGCATCGAGTGCCCTGATAGGGAAGTCCCAATTGGACAACCAGATTGGAAGACCCGAAGAGGCGGCGGGCATGGCGCCGCGCCGACCCGTAGGCATGAACGGAACATTGGCCCCGGCAGTCCTCTGGCGGACGGCGAGCCGTGCCGCTGGAATATGTAAAGCCCCATTCTCTCCGCTTCACGTAAGCGTATATGCTGTTGAGTAGAAGAACGTCCGACAGTCTCGGGGGATTTCATGCATCACTACATCCTGCGTACGACTGCGCAGTCCGCTCTACACGTATTGGCGCTCATCGCCGGCGCCGCTTTCCTGGCAATGGGATCCGCGGGTCTTGCGCGGGCGCAGAGTCCGCAACCGGTTCTGCAGCGCGGCTACAACCCCTCGGTCACGGGCGCCAATCTCACTGAGAGTGCACTCAACGTCTCAAACGTCAACGCGTCAACATTTGGCCTTCTCTTCACGGTTCCGGTGGACGACTTCATCTACGCACAGCCGCTCTACGTGCCCAATGTCGCGATTGCGAACCAAGGCACGCACAATGTCGTATACGTGGCAACGATGAG
>Ga0209006_10000982_pt1 | contig 26298 bp, 23 predicted proteins | sample JacPin_JW_Ref_O2_FD_188567 | JGI IMG/M metagenome (GOLD analysis project Ga0209006, IMG submission 188567) | Forest soil microbial communities from Algoma, Ontario, Canada - Jack Pine, Ontario site 1_JW_Ref_O2 (SPAdes) (version 2) | ecosystem: Environmental > Terrestrial > Soil > Boreal...
CGAGTTTGCCGACGAGTTCTACCTCGATCATCCCGACAAGCAGGCCCAACAGCGGCGCATCGACCCGATTCCGGAGCCGGTGGGCGAGCCGCTGATCGATGCGTTGATCGGCGCCGTCGGAGAGCATCTGGCCCAGCGTTGGGGCTTGAGCGTCCCGGATTGGACGCAGCGTCCGGTCCACTTTGCCCTCGAACAACCGCACTTTCTGCCTGATTCCAGGGCGCTCAGAGGCGTTCTCATTGTCGAGAGCCCGCCCGCCTTCAGGTCGCGCCTGCTCTTCACGGGCGCAGAACCGCTCGACCGTGCTCGGTTTCCGAAGGACGTTGCACGGGCCCGGGTGCCGTTGGACTGGCCGCCACTGCCGGAAGAGCCGGAGCCAGCGGTAGCGTTATCAAACAGCGGAGCGCGGAAATGATAAGCATCCGCGAAGGCTTGAAAGCGAAAGGCCATCGCCTCGCGGCACTCGCGTAACCGCTTATGAAGAAGGCGCGATGCGGGCGGTCGAAGCGGCGACGGCATAGCCTGGCGACGCTCGCTCAGGGCTGCTGCACCGGCATCGGCGGCCTTGGCGGTGCCGCTGGTGCCGGTGGTGGCGGAGGCGAAAGGGGGCCAAGCGTCGAGACGCCAGAAGCGGACGGCGGCGCCCCGCGGCGCACGACCACGGAGCCGAGGGTGTGGGGCACGCCGGGCGCATTGGGGTTCAGCGCGGGGTTGAACGCATCGGAAGGGCGGTCCGCGGCCGACACGTGACGCAGCATGCGCTTCTTCGGCTTCTCCGTCGGCCGGTTGTCTGCCTGGGACCTCTCTGCCGCCAGCTTGGCAAGCTCACCCTTCAATTGTTCCTGGCCCGCGGCGAGTTGCTCGACGGTCTGACGCAAGGCGGCGACATCGCGCGCCATCGCGTCGATCTGCCGGTGGCCAGCCGAGGTTGCGGCCGGCTCGTTCGCGGCCGTCGTCGCGGGCGGCGCAATCGATGCGGTCTGCGCAGGCGGCGGGGACTTCTCGACCGCAGGGGGCGCAGCCGTTTGCGCGGGCACGGGATCGGGCGTCCGCGCGACGGGCGGGTGGTCCGCCGCGGGTCGGGCCGAGGTCAGGCCGAACGGCGGAGCCAAGGCCGCGATCATATCTCTTGCCGGCCCGCCATACGATCGCCAAGCCCAGATCGCAGCGGCACCGAGGCAAACCGCGATCGCGACACGTGCGCGGGTGCCGCGCTTGCCGAGCGAGCGCTGCTCGCGCGGGATCTGCGCACTGAGGTCGGCAGGGCCAAGCATCGCCGCCGCGGATGATCGAGAGGTGCGTGCGTCGGTGGCCTTGTCGGACTCCGGCACGCGCGGCCGCGGATCAGGCGTATCGCTCGCTGCCTGGTGAGCGAGCCTTGCCAGTGTTTCTTCGACGCCGCCGAACAGGTCCTTCGACACCACCGGGGCGGCACCGTCATCAAAGAGCGACTCGGCCTGCGTCGAGCTCAATGTCGAAGCCATTCGCACCCCCAGACTCACTCCAAGGTGAACCGACACCCGGCCACGGCTGGGTGACACGGCAAGCAGGTCACTCGGGCTTGACCAAAGGAAGGCAAGAGCGGGGACTGGTTGGGGCAATCCGGGTAGCGATCTCGTGTGTGTCGGAACCAATGCCGGTGCTCTTGTCCGGCGGGGGGAACCAGCCGGAAGAAAATCGCCGCGAAATATCAAAACGCTCGCTGAACCACGAGCGCCAGCGCGATCCCTTTTGGCTGTGCACACGGCGCTTGCCTTCGGACATCGTTCTCCCCTCTCGAGAACTCCGCTATGGTGCGGGTCTTGCAGGCTGCGACGGAGTCATTCGAAGAACACGTCGCGGCCCTGGCCGCGATGGCAGGCGATCGATGGCGCTTGAACCGGAAGCCCTGACTGCGCTCCGCCGGCGTGTCGAGGCGCTGCGCGCCTCGCCGTGCGACATGGCGCACGAGCGTATTCCGGCCGGCCCCGATGGCGGTCCCGTGCGGAGCACCCGCAGCCCTTCCGGCTTTGCGCGGGTCGGCGTTTGCCCCGAAGCGGTGCGTGCCACGCATCTCGCCTGCAGCCACACGACGGCGCGCTACCTGTTGCGCGACGCGATCAGGCAGGTGCCGGGCGAGGGCGCCGAAGCCGTGGTTGCCGCGCTGCATGAGCTTGAGCAAGCGATCAGCCTGCTTGACCACCGCCGCTACGATGCGGAGAGCCGCCGGGCCAGCGCCAGGCTGGCGGGGGTGGACGGCGCGCCGGCGGAACGCGAAATCGCCGCTCTCGTCGCCGAGCACCGCGCCGCCGTGACGCGCGCAGGCGAGCTCCGCGATGGCGCCGCATCGACGATGCACTCGCGGCGACGAGGGCAGACACGCTTCTCGCCGCCTCACCTTCGCCCGTCAATCGGCCGCGTGCGCGAACTTGATGCCTGCCGATTCCATGTTGTGCTGGACGTTGCGGAAGCCGTCCGGCGCCACCTGCACCTCGCCCCTGAACGGATAGTCGAAGGCGAGGATGAGGACGATCACCAGCGCCAGGGTCGCGGCGAGGATGCCCGTCATCAGCACGTGGATCCTAAAGCTCTCCATGCCGAACAGATAAGTGAAGCTGATGGTGATGAACGTGCCGAGCAGCACCACCGCCCACACGGTCGGCTCGATATGGGCCTGCGCCGCCAGGATGCGCTGGCGCCGCGCATCGTAGAGCGAATTGAGCCGCGTCAACGTCTCGGTGATCATTGCGACCCGCATCGGATCGGTGGTCTGGATGCCGGTCAGGACTTGGTGAAACTTGAACAGCGGCGCCCAGCCCTCGTCGCCGAACGGGGCGCCTTTCGCCATCGCGGGCCATTCCTTGGCGAGGACGATCTCGACGTAGTCATGGATGGCGCCGAGCAGCTGTGTCCTGACCGGCTCGGGCATCACGAAGGCATCGCGCCACAGGTCGCCGGCTAGCGAGGCCTCCTTCTCGGCGGTGTCGGCGGCCTTGCCGAACGATTCCCACGCCGCGACCGCGATGAAGGCGAGCAGCACCGCGAAGAAGACCCCGACCAGCGCCGAATTGAAACCAGCGAACTCGTTGTGCTTGCGCCGCAGATCGAGGTGAAGCACCCGGTGCGCAATGACGAGTCCGACGAGCGCGAGCGTCACGACGAGTGCGACGACCGTCACGCCCATCACCCAGGTCGGCGCGCCATAGATCAGGTCGACAAGCATGAATCCCCCTGCGGTAGCGCAACGTCGCCGCGTCTGTGCGGCGCGCCACGCCCGGAAGCTGACCGCCCTGCGATGGCGACGGGTATCCAGCAGTCCCGTTTATACGACGCGATCGGTTAACGATTGTGTGCTCGACGACAGGGGAGGGCAGGAGGAGCTTCACGGCTCCAAGGCTGCCGCCGAGCTCGTGTGCGGGCTGGTACAAATGTGCCAGTCATGTAAAATCCTGCGGTAAACGTGGTCGTCGAGGGAGCGCGCGTGCTATTGATGGGTAACCGCTGTCGGAGGCAGTCGTGGGCGCAACTGCAAGTGGCGAGGCTCTGGCTAGGCGTTTCCGGATAGATCGCCCGCCATCATCGATGCGGGGACCTCTTGCGACACGCAACAGACGACATGATTGACCATGCCACAGTCTTTTCCGCCTGTTCCCGGCATCGATGACCTTCACCGCCTGTTGGCCGAATCCTCGCCGAGCGGCATCTGTCTTGTCCAGGACAACCTCCTTCGCTACGCGAATCCGACGATGGCCAGGATGTTCGGATATGCGGTCGAGGACGTGGTCAACCGGCTTGATCCGTTGCAATTGGTCCATCCCGATGACCGGCCCCTCGTGTCGGAAAACATACGTCGTCGGATTGAAGGGGAGGTGGACGAGATCCGATACGAGTTCCGCGGATTGCGCAAGGACGGTTCGGTCTTTCCTGTCGAGGTGCATGGCCGCCAGATCAAGCATGGCGGCAAGACCGCTATCGTGGGAATGCTCGCCGACAACACCGATCGGCGCCGGGCGCAGGATGAGCTGCGCGCGAGCGAGCAGCGTTTTCGCGACTACTCCGAGATCGTATCCGATTGGTTTTGGGAAAGCGGCCCCGATCACCGCTTCTCTCGCATTTCTGGAAAGCCGCCGGACTGGGCCATTCATGACAGGTTCATCGGCTCGTACCGCTGGGACCTCGCTGCAGATCACGAAGAGGAGCCGGAAAAGTGGCGCGCGCACATTGCGGTCCTCGATGCGCACCAGCCGTTTCGCGGCTTGAAGTATCGAATAGCGCGCCCGGACGGCACGGCGCTTTATATGTCGGTGAGCGGAAAACCCTTATTCGATTCTGACGGCAAGTTCCTGGGCTACCGCGGCACGGCTGCCGATGCCACTGCCGAGGTCCGTGCCGAGCAGGCTGAGCGGGCCCTGCACGAGGCGCAGGTGGCTCTGGCGCATGCCAATCGCGTCGAGACAGTGGGGCAGTTTGCGGCCTCTATCGCCCACGAGGTCAACCAGCCGATTGCGGCTGCCATCATGAATGCCGGGACGGCGCAACGCGTGCTCGCTCGTCAGCCGCCGGACCTGGAGCTGGCAGGAGAGGCAATAGACGGCTGTCTCAAGGACACCCAGCGCGCCGCTGAAATTATTGACCGGATTCGTGCCTTGGTGAGAAAGACGCCCGAGCGGAAGGAAGATTTGAAAATCAACGAAACGATCTCGGACGTCATCGAGTTCGCCCGCGGCGAAATCTCCAAGAATGGCGTCGAGCTGCGGATCACGCTGGCGGAAGCGTTGCCGATCATTCGCGGCGATCGCGTGCAACTGCAACAGGTCATGCTGAACTTGATCATCAACGCCGTGGAGGCGATGAGCCAGACGACGGAGGGGCGCCGCGAATTGGTGATCAGCAGCCAGAGTGCGGCGGATAGTGTTCTCGTTGCCGTGCGCGACTCCGGCCAAGGCCTGCCCGAGTCCGCTCTCGAGCGAGCGTTCGAGGCCTTCTACACCACCAAATCGAACGGCCTCGGGATGGGACTGCCGATCTGCCGTTCAATCGTCGAGGCGCACGGAGGACGATTGTGGGCGACTGCAAATGTGCCAAAAGGTGCCGCTTTTCAATTCACGGTTCCGGTCATCTCGGGCGGCCCGAATTAGCCGGTAACAGCTGTAGGCTCTATTTGGGGGCGCCTTCAATCGCATTATTGGGCGGCTAGCGACGCAGATATGACGGACAATTCAGCCTTGACCGGATCACGCGCCATCCATCCGGAGTTGGTGCCAGCGAAGGTCGACGCCTACGCTCGCAAGGCCGTGGTCGCTTCCTGTCTTGGCTATGCGATGGATGGATTCGACCTTTTGATCCTGAGCTTTATCTTGGTGCCGCTCTCCGCGACTCTTCAAATCAACAAGGCCCAAGCGGGCTCGCTCACAACCTGGACGCTCATAGGTGCCGTTGTCGGGGGCTTCGTCGCCGGCCCATTGAGCGATCGTTACGGGCGGGTTCGCGTCTTGAGCTGGACGATCCTGGTGTTCGCGGGATTCACCGGCCTTTCTGCCTTTGCTCGCGACTATTGGGATCTGATCGCCTACCGGACGATTGCGGGCATCGGGCTCGGCGGCGAGTTTGGCATCGGAATGGCGCTCGCGGCCGAGGCATGGCCCGCCCACAAGCGCGCGCGAGCGACATCCTATGTGGCGCTCGGCTGGCAAGCCGGAGTGTTGACCGCGGCGTTGATCACGCCGCTCCTTCTACCATATATCGGCTGGCGGGGAATGTTTCTCGTCGGGGTCCTGCCCGCGCTTGTCGCCTTCGGCGTGCGTCATTATCTGGGCGAGCCGGCCTTGTTCATCGCGGCGGCCAAGATGGAGAGAATCAACCCGTTCGGCGTTTTGTTCGCCGACCGCGACGCGACCCGCGCAACCGTCGGCATCGTGATCATGACGTCGGCTCAGAACTTCGGCTACTACGGCATGATGATCTGGCTGCCGACATATCTATCGTCGCAACTGGGTTTTTCGCTGACGCAATCGGCTCTTTGGATTTCGTCGACGATCGCCGGAGGTGCGCTCGGTATGTGCTTGTTCGGTCAGCTGGCGGACCGCATAGGCCGCAAGCCGCTTTTTGTGGCGTTTCAAGCCGGCGCCATGACGATGGCATTCATCTACCCACAGGTCAAAGATCCGACCACACTTTTGTTGGTAGGGGCGATTACCGGTGTATTTCTGAGTGGAATGATCGGAGGCTACGGCGCTCTCATCGCAGAAAGCTATCCGACCCTGGGACGCGCCACCGCCCAGAACGTGCTCTTTAATATCGGGCGGGGGGTCGGCGGCTTTGGGCCGTTGGTGGTGGGGTTCTTGGCTGCGCGATACTCTCTCGCCATCGCGCTATCGTCGCTCGTCGTGATCTGGGCGCTGGACATTTGCGCGACGGCGTTCTTGATCAGGGAGCGAAAAGGTCAGTCGCTGGCCGTTTGAGCTTCTGCCTCGTCCGCATCCCGCGCACCGCCAGAATGTCGGACTCTAGAACGGCCCATTGGCGTTTTTCCACTGATCGTGTGGAGGTATGGGCGCCAGGACATCCCAATGCTCGACGATCTTTCCGTCCTCGATCCGAAACAGGTCGTAGAGCGCAGTCTGTCCGGAGGGGAGGTCGCCCTCCGTCAGCACCAGGACGAAGTTGCCGTCGGCCACGAAACGCCGTGGTGTGAGATACAGCTGCCCGCCTTGCTTCGCCACGCTCGCAATGCGATCCCTCAGCCGGGCGATTCCATCGCCGATTTTCGAGGAGTGCTGCGCATAGTGGGAGCCTTCGATGAACTCCTCGATGCGATCGAAACGCAGATCGACCATGACTGTCTGTCTGTATGTCCGCACCAAGGTCCGATTGATCTCCGTCTTCTCCCGATCAAGGACCACGGTGGGGCCGTCGACTTGCGTGCGACCCGACAGATTCGGGGGTGCCTCCGGCTCCTGTCCGCCCCAATGCTCGACGATCTTGCCGGCGTCGAACCGGAACAGATCAAAGGCGATCACCGGTCCGCCGTAGCGTCCGGCGCCTTCGTATCGCGAATGGAGCAGTACGAGATTTCCGTCGACGAGCGTCCGATAGATCTCAATGTCGGCGGTGGCTGAGCTCGCCACTTCCGCGGCAAAGGACTTCATTCCGGCCAGGCCGTCGGCCAGGGTAGGGTCATGCTGCATGAACGACCCGCCAAAATAGCGATCGACGGCTGTCACGTCTTTGCTTCGAAAGATGTCGATCATGGCTTGGCGGGCGGTAGCGCCCAATGCGTCGGAAACCGACAAGGTCCGCTCCTGCGATTGCGCCGACGCCACGCCCGACAAGGTCGCCAGGCTGGTCGCAACGGCTGCCGCCGCGAGTCCCTTCTGCAGGGCGACGTGCAAGCTCGAGAGCACCCTGCTTCTCCGTTTCGGTCGGCCCGGTCTCGCATGTGCACGGTCGACACAGCCGCCGTTCGACCATCCATAATATACTTTACGATCGTAAAGTAAAGTGGCATGATCCGCAGGCGTTGCGCGGATGGCGGCCGGTCGCCACCGCGCGCCCCACTGCAAGGCGGCAGTCAAATGCCGTCGAACGGGCGGAGACGGACTGATGATCGAGGAGCGCGACATCAGCGTTGCCATGCGCGACGGCACGCGCCTCGCGGTCGACGTCTATCGGCCCGACACACCGGGCAAGCACCCCGTGCTCTATGCTTCTGCGCTCCATAACAAGGACATCCAGGGACCCGACATCGCCGATATCCTGCCACCGCAGCCCGCTCACGCGCCGCTATGGTTCGGTCCCATCGAGGCGGGCGACACCCGGCGCTTCGTCGCCAACGGCTACGTTCATGTCATTGCGCAGCCGCGCGGCTCGGCCAAGTCGGAAGGGCACTACGGCGAGGAAGATACCGACCACTACGATCTGATCGAATGGATCACGCGCCAGCCGTGGTCGAACGGCAGGGTCGGAATGGTCGGCATCTCGGGTTTTGCCGGCGAGCAATGGCGCGCGGCGGCGCAGGGACATCCCGCGCTGAAAGCCATCTTTCCCTACGACGCATGTAGCGCCTATGGCGGCATGTTCGGATTTCGCGACTTCAACCCCGGCGGGGTCTTGCACAGCTTCCCTTATTTGCTCGACGTCTTCAGCACGGTGCATGAGTCGCGCGACCGTCCGACGCAGCTTCCCGCCGCAGAGGAAGAGCTCTGGCGCGCGGCCATGCGCAATCCGGACTACAAGCAATACATCAACCTCTACAACATCCTCACCCAGAAGGGACAGCGCACCTTCATCATGTATCTCATGATGACGCATCCCTGGGAGCCCGAGGGCGCTGTCGAGCGCGCCGAGGAAAACTTCAAGAAAATCAGGATACCGTTCTACACAGGCTCGGGAGCTTATGCCTACACCTACAAGCTTCATTGGCTCGGCGCGCAGCACTACTTCCAGAACGTCGACGCGCCGAAAAAGCTGCTCTTCACCGGACCGGCCCATCTCGAGCGGCCCTTCCATCAATATCACGACGAGATCATCCGCTGGTATGATCACTGGTTGAAGGGGCACGACACCGGCCTCCTGGACGAGCCGCCGGTGCGCTACTGGCTCATGGGCGCCAACGAATGGCGAACCGGCACGGACTGGCCCCTGCCGGAGACGCTATGGACCCAATATTTTCTTTCCGGCTGGGAGACCCTGTCGACCGAGCCGCCGCGGCCCGCATCCGAGCTTGGGGCGGCCGCGCGCGAGCCCGATGTTTTCACCCAGATGCCGCTGACGCGCACGACGAAGATCGAGCGGCTGCGCTACATGACCGATCCCTTGCCACGCGACGTGACCGTGGCAGGCCCGATCGCGCTGACGCTGTACGCGGCAATCGACCAGGACGACACCAATTGGATCGTCGTCCTCAAGGACGTTGGGCCCGACGTCTCGGTTCGCACCGCGCGCGAGGGCGAGCGAAATGTCCCCGCGTCGCTGCCCGAGCGTGAGCTGACGCGCGGCTGGCTCAAGGCGTCGTATCGGGCGCTCGACGAGACGCGCTCGAAGCCGTGGGAGCCGTTCCACAAGCTCACGCGGGACGCCGTCGCCCCGGTAAAGCCGGGAGACGTGGTCGAGTACCGGATACAGATCCTCGCCACCGCGAACCAGTTCAAGGCAGGTCACCGGATCTGCCTCGACATCACCTGCATCGACGTCCCGACCGGCACCGGCGCGATGACGAACGTCGAGTACATTCCCTACCACGTCTGCAGCAGCAGGACCGTGACCCACAGAATCTATCGGGATGCGGAGCGGCCATCGCATCTGCTGCTGCCGATCATCCCTGATCCCGTCGGCCAGCGCATGTCCCGGCGAAGTGGACGCCGGTTCGCCGACAAGGACATGCGCCAATCAAAGAATCCGGCCTGACGGCGGTACAATGGAGGAAGCGTTGCGATGACGACGATCCGATTTGAACGCGACGGGGCGATCGGCAATATCGTGCTCGCCAATCCACCCTTCAATCGGGTGGACCTGCAATTCGCCCAAGCACTGCAGGACGCCGTGCACCAAGCCGGCGTCAGCGATATCCGCGTGCTGCTGGTCCGCGCCGAAGGACCGAATTTCAGCTTTGGCGGCGAAGTCCGCGAATGGCCCGGAAAGGATGTCAACTGGTTCCGGACATTCGTCGCGGAGGTGAACCGCTCCTATCGCGCCATCGAGATGCTGAAGGTGCCGACGGTCGCCGCGGTGCAGGGGATCGCATTCGGCGGCGGCTTCGAACTGGCGCTGGCGTGCGATTTTCTCGTTGCTGCCGAGACCGCGACCTTGCGTTGCGTCGAAGTCACGACCGCCATGCTGCCGATCGCCGGCGCCCTGCAGCGCATCGCCGAGCGGGCCGGTCGTGCACGCGCCTCGCGATTTGCCATGCTTGGCGAGCCGATTTCCGGACGCGAGGCGGGCGCGCTCGGCATCGCGAGCCATGTGGTGCCGGAGAATGAGCTGACCGCAGCCGCCGCTGCGTTGACACGGCAACTCGCGAGCGGGCCGACCAGATCGTACGCGGCGACGCGCACACTGCTCAAGGCGTGGTCGAGCGGCGGCGTGGCCGGCGCCGACCTCGTGATGCTCGACGTCGCCATGGAGCTTTACGACGGCGCCGATGCGCAGCGCGGATTCGCGAACACCGCGGATGCTTTCGACAAGGATATCGAGCCGCCGACCCTCGCGTTCGAAGGGAAGTAGGGCCGCGTCGCTCGGTTGCCGGCCTTCAGGCAATTGTGTTAACCGAAGAAAATGGCGAAGAACGCGAAGGCGGCATCGATTGCGGGGCGGCGCGCGCGTCCACGCAAGCGGGCCGAGCAGCAGCGATCAGTCGAGACCCGCGCCGCGATCCTGAATGCCGCCATTGCGGAGTTTGCCGAACGCGGATTCGAAGGGGCCAGCATTCGCGCGATCGCGGATCGGCTCGGCCTGCAGCATCCGCTCATCACCTACCACTACCGAAGCAAGGATATCCTCTGGCGGGCGGCAGCCGAACATGCGTTCGCGCAGATCCGGGCGGGCTGGGAGGCTTCGGTGCCGGAAAGCTCCGATTTGCCGCCGCTCGCCCGATTGCGCGAGGAATACGCCACGCTTTTCCGTTACACGGTCGCCTTCCCCGAGTTTCATCGGTTCATGCGCCAGGAAGCGCTGACCGACAATCCGCGACTGAAATGGGTAGCCAATGCCGTATTGGCGCCGCTTCTGGGACGTTTGCTTCCTCAGATCGTCGCGGCGCAAAAGCAGGGACTGCTTCCTCCGGTCGACCCCATCCTCTTCCACTACATGATGGTCGGCCTCACGGCGACGCTCTCGGGCTTCGGACCCGAAATGCAACTGACGGGCGGACTGTCGGCCGAAGATCCGAAGGTGGTCGAAGCGTACTGGCGTCTGGTGGACAAAACGGTCTTCGTGCAATCGTCGCGGCCTGCCTGACCGGCGCGAGATCCTGGACGGCGGGATTGCTCGCGGCGTCGATGTCGGCGATGATTTGCGAAGGTCGTGCAATCATCGCATCAAACGCGGCACCCCCGCCGACGGGTGGCTACGGCGGTGCACCGAGAGCCGGGGAGTCCCCATGTTCGATCTCATCGTCCGCGGTGGCGACATTGTGACGCCGCAGGGTGTCGTGCGCGGCGATCTCGCGGTGGCGGGCGAGACGATCGCCGCCGTCACGGCCGGCGGCGCCGACGCGACCGTCGAAGCCGCGCGCGTGATCGACGCCGCCGGGCAAATCGTGATGCCGGGCGGCATCGACCCTCATGTGCATCTGCATCACGTGTGGATCAAGCCCGACGGCACGCAGCTCGTCACTGCGGGACCTGAGCAGGTCGGGCGCGCGGCGCTGCACGGCGGCACGACCACGTTCATCGACTTCGCCTACTGGCGCGACGGCATGTCGGCGCAAAAGGCGATCGAGACGCGCGACCGCGACTTCGTCGGCAAAAGCCCGTGCGACTGGGCCTATCACCTGATGCTGCATTCCGAGCCGCCGCCAGAGTTTTCCGGCCAGCTCGCCGAGGCGATCCAGGCCGGCTACCCGACGCTCAAGATATTCACCACCAACATCCTGCCGAAGCGCAGCGGCCGCATGGTCGATTTCGGCGACATCTGGGAGGCGTTCCAGGTGCTCTCGAAGGAGGGCGGTCTCGGCGTCATTCACGCGGAAGACAACGACATCGTCATGCACATGTACGCCAAGCTCATCCGCGAGGGCCGCGTCGGCTTCGAGAATCTCGCGGAGGTGCACAACCAGCTGTCCGAGGACCTGAGCTTCCGCCGCATCCTGCGGCTCGCCGAGAACGTGCCCGGCACCGCCGTCTACATGATGCATGTGTCCGCCGGTACCGGCGTCGCCGCGATCGCCGAGGCGCGCCGCAAAGGACTGCCGGTCTACGGCGAGACGCTGCACCAGTATCTCTTGTATTCGCAGGACGACTACCGGCGTCCCAACGGCCAGATCTTTCACACCTATCCGTCGCTCAAGTCGGCGCGCGACCAGAAAGCGCTGTGGGACGGCACGGCCGACGGCACGATCCATTGTGTCGCCACCGACGAGCTGTGCTGCACGCTCAAGGACAAGACGGTGGGCAGCCGCATCGACGACACGACCGGCGGCAATTCGGGCGTCGAGCCGCGGCTCGCCGTCATGTACACCGAAATGGTGACGCGGCGCGGCTACGCGCTGACGCAATACGCCGACCTCGTGTCGAGCAATGCCGCCCGCATCATGGGGCTCTATCCGAAAAAGGGCGCGCTCGCGCCCGGCAGCGACGCCGACGTCACGATCCTCGATCCCACTCGGCGCGGAAAAATCCGCGCCGCCGATCTGCACGAGACCGACTACACGCCGTGGGAGGGCCACGACATCTTCGCTTGGCCGGTCACGACCATTCTGCGCGGCAAGGTCATGGTGCAGGATGGCCAATATTTTGGCAGCCCGCGCGACGGCCGCTATCTCAAGCGCAAGATCGCGGCCGCAACGCTCGCCGGGAGCCTCACGTGAGCGGCGTGCCGATCGCGCTTGTGGGCGAGCTCGTGGCCGCGAGCCTCGCGGCCTGGCGCCTGCCCGGCGTCGCGACATGCACCGACGATGGCGCGATCGTGATCGAGCAGACACGCGACGACAAGAGGGTGCGGATCGAGCCGAAGCCGGACGACTCGATGTTTCGCTGGATGGTGACGGTCGACGGGCGCCCGCGCCCGGCGATCTCGCTCGTCGCCGTGTTGCGTCAGGTGCGCGCGGCGCTCGATTCCGATTACGCGGCAACACGCGTGCGCGTCAGCGTCGCGCCGCTGCTGGTGTCGTGATGTCATCTCCGCGTGTGACTTCAGATAGACCCGTCATCCTGAGGTACGACCCCGGCCTCGAGCCGGGAGAGCCTCGAAGGATGATCGGCCGAGGTGCCTCAGCAAGCGAGCAAGCGGCATCGCCCAGGCCCTTCGAGGCTCCGCCGCTTCGCGGCGGAGCGCCTCAGGGTGACGGTCATAGGGTGGGATGATGACCTCCGATCACCCGATCCCGGTGTCGGTGCTCACCGGATTTCTCGGCAGCGGCAAGACCACGCTGCTCGGCCATCTGCTGCGCCAGCCCGAATTGTCGCGCGCCGCCGTCATCATCAACGAGTTCGGCGAGATCGGCCTCGACCACGAGCTGGTCGAGAGGAGCGACGACACCGTCATCGCGCTGACCACCGGATGCCTGTGCTGCAAGGTGCGCAGCGATTTGACGCAGACGCTGCACGACCTGCTGCGCCGGCGCGATGCCGGCGCCCTGGCGTTCGATCACATCGTCATCGAGACGAGCGGGCTTGCCGACCCGGCGCCGATCCTGCACGCCTTGATGACCGATGCGAATCTTGCCGAGCGCGTGACGCTGGGCAGTGTGGTGACGACGGTCGACGCGGTGGCGGGCGAGGCGACCCTCGACCGCGAAGATGTTTCGCGCAAGCAGGCCGCGGTCGCCGATCGCATCGTGCTCACCAAGCTCGATCTGGCGGGCGGGGAGCCGACCGCGCTGCGCCAGCGCATTGCGGCGCTCAATCCCGCCGCGCCGACGCTGCGCGCGGTGCGCGGCCGGATCGACGCCGCCGGTCTCTTCGCTGCCGCCTTGTCCAAGCCACGGCACGTCGCCGGGCCCGAGATCGATGCGTGGCTCGGCGATGCGGCGGCGCACGGCCACGCGCACCATGATGCGGAGATCGCATCGTATGCGGTCGTGCGCGTGGCGCCGATCCGAGCGGTGGCACTGACGCTGTTTCTCGAAACGCTGGCCGAGCATTGCGGCGCCGATCTCCTGCGCCTCAAGGGCATCGTCAACATTGCCGAGAGTCCAGCGCGGCCGGCCGTCATCCACGGCGTGCAGCACGTCTTTCACGCGCCCGCATGGCTCGAGCGCTGGCCGTCCGCCGACCGCACCAGCCGCATGGTGTTCATCACGCGGCGCATCCCGCGGCGCTGGATCGAGGCGCTGCTCGACGCGATCGGCGCGGAAGTGGCGGGCGTGTCGGCGGTTGCTGAGCCCGTCGAAGGGCCTGCCAACAAAGGCTCCTCATGGTGAGGAGCGCGGGCGCAGCCCGCGCGTCTCGAACCATGGGCAACGAGCGCAAGCGGCGCCGCATGTAGGGTCGGCCCATCCTTCGAGACGCCTTTCTTCGCTGCGCGAAGAAAGGCTCCTCAGGATGAGGAGTCGATTGTTGCTGTCGACAGTGCTGTCGATTGTTGCTGTCGATTGTTGCTTGTCGATCGTCGCGCGGTTGATATAGTCGGAGCGCCGCCGGGAAGCTGAGGGAAACGCATGACCCGACATCTGCTTTCGGCCGCCGCCGCGGCGGCGCTGCTCGTTGTGGCTTCCGCGCGCGGCGAGGAGCTGCCGCCGCTGCACACGGGGGTCGATGCCACCTTCGCGCCGCATGCCTTCCCGAACCTCGCCGGCGGCTACCAGGGTTTCAACATCGACCTCGCCAACGAGATCGCCCGGCGGCTCAAGCGCAAGATCATCATCGACTACGGACAGTATTCCGGGTTGCTGCCCGCGATGCAGGCCGGCACCTACGATTTCGTCGCCGCGCCGACGACCGTCACCAGGGAGCGTGCCGAGAACATGCTGTTCACGGAAGGCTATCTCAACACCGACTTCCAGTTCCTGATCAAGAAAGGCGCGCCCAAGATCGCAAAGCTCGAGGATCTCAAGGGCAAGGTCGTCGCCGTCAACAAGGGATCGGCCTACGAGTCATGGGGCCGCGACCTCGAAAGCAAGATCGGCTGGAAGATCGAGTCGTTCGGCACGCAGACCGACGCCGTGCAGGCGGTGCTGGCTGGGCGCGCCGACGCCAATGTCGCGGGCAACACGGCGATCGCCTGGGCGGCGAAGAACAGCCCGCAGCTCGAGCTGTCCTATCTCTATTCGACCGGCCTCGTGTGGGCGGCGCCGACGCGCAAGGATTCGGCCGCGTTTCGCAACACGCTCGACGTCGTCATCGAGTGCATGAAGCTCGACGGCACCATGGCCAAGATGCACGAGAAGTGGTTCGGCATTGCGCCGGCGCCCGGCTCCGCAGCCGTGACCGTATTCCCGGGCTACGGGGTCCCCGGCATGCCCGGCTACGATCCGACGCCGCACACGCCGTCGTGCAGCTAAGGATTCCGTCATGCCCGCGAATGCGGGCATCCACGTCTTTGCGGCATACACAGTAAGACGTGGATGCCCGCATGCGCGGGCATGACGAGGAAAACTGCTGATGTCCTCCGACAAACCCCCGATCCTCGACATTCGCGGCCTGCGCAAGAAGTTCGGCGACGCCGAGGTGCTGCGCGGCATCGACCTCAGCGTTCAGGCGCAGGAGCTGGTGTTCGTGATCGGGCCGTCCGGATCGGGCAAAAGCACGCTGCTGCGCTGCTGCAATCGGCTGGAGGAGCCGTCGGACGGCTCGATCCGGATCGACGGCGCCGACATCATGGCGCGGTCGACCGACGTCAACGCCATGCGCCGGCAGATCGGCATGGTGTTCCAGTCGTTCAACCTCTATCCGCACCTGACCGCGCTGCGCAACGTCACGCTCGCGCTCGCAAAAGTGCTCGGCAAGCCGCGCGCCGAGGCGGAGCGCATCGGCATGGCGGCGCTTGATCGCGTCGGGCTCGCGGCGCGCGGCCGTGCCTATCCGGGCGAGCTCTCCGGCGGCCAGCAGCAGCGCGTGGCGATCGCCCGCGCGCTCGCCCTCGAGCCCAAGATCATGCTGTTCGACGAGCCGACCTCGGCGCTCGATCCGGAGCTGGTCGGCAGCGTGCTCGCCGTCATGCGCGACCTCAAGCGCGGCGGCATGACCATGCTGGTGGTGAGCCACGAGATGCGCTTTGCGCGCGATGCCGCCGACCGGGTGATCTTCATGGATCACGGGGCGATCGTCGAGGAGGGGCCGCCGCAGAGGATGTTTTCCGCGCCGAGCCAGGCGCGCACGCTCGCCTTCATCGCCGAGCTGACACGGTGAGGATGCGGTGTCGCGCTTTCTCGACACATTCTTCAACGGGACGGTGTTCGAGCGCTACCTGCCGGCCATCCTGAAAGGCATGGTGGTGACGATCGAGATCGCGGTGCTCGTCGTGATCACCGGCATCCTGCTCGGGCTCGCGCTTGCGGTCGTGCGCTCCTTTCGGGTGCTCGCAATCAATGCCGTGATCGTCGTCTTGGTCGACGTGCTTCGTGCTCTGCCGCCGATGGTGCTCCTGCTTCTGGTCTATTTCGGCCTGCCCAATGTCGGCATCGTCGTGCCTTCCTTTGCGGTGCTGTGGCTGGTTCTGGCGCTGGTGCTGGCGGCGTTCGCCGAGGAGATCTTCTGGGCCGGCATCCTGTCGATCCCGAAGGGGCAATGGGAGGCGGCGCGCTCCACCGGCCTGGGCTTTCTCGCCACGCTCGTGCATGTTGTCCTGCCGCAGGCCATTCGCCTGGCCGTCCCGCCGCTGACCAACCGCACCATCGCGATCACCAAGAATACCGCGCTCGGCACCGTGATCGGGGTCGGCGAAATCCTCAACCAGGCGACCGCCGCGCAGTCGTTTTCCGGCAACGCGACGCCGCTGATGATGGGGGCGATCGCCTACCTGATTCTCTTCGTTCCGGTGGTCGCGCTCGGTCGCTGGCTCGAGACGCGGTTTGCCTGGCGGAGGGCGTGATGCAGGCGCTCGCCGAGCAGTTCTTCAATCTCGACATCATGGCGCAGGCGCTGCCGCTGATCCTCGCGGGCCTGCGGCAGACTCTTCTCATCTGCCTCATCGTTGTTCCGCTCGGGCTCGCCGGGGGCCTCCTGGTGGCGCTGATCTCGCTATCGCGCCTGCGCGTCATGCGGTGGACGGCGATTGCGGCGATCGATTTCTTCCGCTCGATCCCGCCGCTGGTCCTGCTGATCTTCGTCTATTCCGGCTTGCCGTTCGCCGGCATCCGCATGTCGCCGCTGACGGCGGTCGCCGTTGCGTTCCTGCTCAACACCTCGAGCTACTACGGCGAGATCTATCGCGCCGGCATCGAGAGCGTCGGCGCGGGACAGTGGGATGCGGCGCGCTCGACCGGACTGCGCGCCTGGCAGGCGCTCGCCTATGTGGTGCTGCCGCAGGCGGTGCGAAACGTCCTGCCCGACCTCGTGTCGAACACCGTCGAGGTCGTGAAGCTCACCTCGATCGCGAGCGTGGTGGCGCTGCCGGAGCTGCTCTATTCGGCCGACATGGCGCGCTCGGTCACCTTCAATTCCTCGCCGATCGTGCTCGCCGCCGCAATCTACCTCGCAGCCCTGTGGCCGATCGTGCGGCTGATCAGCCGGCTGGAACGGCGCATCGCGGCGTGAAAGCGCCTGATCTCGGCCTTGCCAAGAAGGACTCCTCATGGTGAGGAGCGCGGGCGCAGCCCGCGCGTCTCGAACCATGGGCCCAGACGTAGGTGGCGCAGCACGCATGCGCAGCCCATCCTTCGAGACGCCCGCCTGCGCTACGCGACGGCGGGCTCCTCAGGATGAGGAGTCGTTTGTTGTGAGCACGGTCTGAAAACCGACATGGGACCGGCCGATGTCGCACTTGACCGTGCGCCTCATTCATCTTGAGATGCAGGGCATTCCGGCGCGCGGGGCGGCCGGTCACCAGGGCCGGGAGGTTGGCATGAGGCGTTTTGCGGCAGTATGCGCATTCGTGGGCACCGTCGTCGGCGTGGCAGCCGCAGCGTCGGCCGGCACCCTCGACATCGTGAAGCAGCGCGGCATTCTCAATTGCGGCGCGAACGGTGAGGCGCCGGGGTACGGCGTACCGGACGCGCAGGGCACCTGGAAGGGATTCGACGTCGATTACTGCCGGGCCATCGCGGCGGCGATCTTCAACGATCCCGCGAAGGTCAAGTTCGTCGCGCTCACCGCCAAGGACCGCTTCACGGCGCTGCAGACGGGAGACATCGACGTTCTGGTGCGCCAGGCCACCTGGACCTCCTCACGCGAGGCCCAGTTCGGGCTCAACGCGACCGCCGTGAACTACTTCGACGGCCAGGGCTTCATCGTGCGCAAGAGCCTCAACGTCAAGTCGGCGCTCGAGCTCGGTGATGCGACCGTGTGCGTCGGGCAGGGCACGACCACGGAGCTCAATCTCGCGGACTATTTCCGCACGCACAACATGCGGCTCAAGACCGTGACCTTCCTGACGATCAACGAAGCCGTCGGCGCCTATGACAGCGGTCGCTGCACCGCCTATACGACCGACGCGTCGGGGCTTTATGGGGCGCGGCTCAAGCTTGCCAAGCCCGATGACCACGTCGTGCTGCCGGAGATCATCTCCAAGGAGCCGCTCGCGCCGTTCGTGCGGCAGGGCGACTCGCAATGGTTCGACGTCGTGCGCTGGGTGCATTTCGCCCTGGTGATCGCCGAGGAGCAGGGGCTCACCCAGGCGAACGTCGACGAGCAGGCGAAGACGACGACCACCCCCGAGCTCAAGCGCATCCTCGGCCGCGAGGGCAATTTCGGCGAGCAGCTCGGCCTGACGAACGACTGGGTCGTGCGCATCGTCAAGGGTGTCGGCAACTACGGCGAGGTGTTCGATCGCAACCTCGGCGAGGGCTCGCCGCTCAAGATCAAGCGTGGACTGAACGCGCTGTGGACCAAAGGCGGCCTGCAATACGCGCCGCCGATCCGATGAGCGGGGCAGCGATTGAGAATTGGCGTCGCGGTCAGGCGTGCCGAAGCTGAGGGAACGGTTCCTTGGTCGACAAGTTCGATAGTGAATTCGACGTGGTGGTGGTTGGCGCCGGCTCGGCCGGATGCGTGCTCGCCGCGCGGCTCACGGAAAACCCGGGCGTCGCGCTGTGCCTGATCGAGGCCGGCGGGCGCGACCGCAATCCGTGGATCCACATTCCGCTGGGCTTCGGCAAGCTTGTGCCGAATCCCAAGGTCAACTGGGGCTACGCGACGGAGCCCGAGCCGCATCTCAACGGCCGGCGCCTGGGTTGGCCGCGCGGCAAGGTGCTCGGCGGTTCCGGCTCGATCAACGGTCTCGTCTTTCTGCGCGGCGCGCCGAGCGACTACGACGGCTGGGCGGCGCTCGGCGCCGCCGGGTGGGGCTACAAGGACGTGCTGCCCTATTTCAAGCGCATGGAGCACAACGTCCGCGGCGCCGATGCCTACCGCGGCCAGGGCGGGCCGATGACCATTTCCGACATCAAGAAGCCCTCGGTGACGTCGCAGGCGTTCGTCGAGGCGTGCAAGCGGCTGCAGCATCCGTTCAATCCCGATTTCAACGGCGAGCGCATCGACGGGGTGGGGACGGTTCAGCTCAACGTGCGCAACGGCTGGCGCTGCTCGACGGCCGCGGGCTATCTCAAGCCCAACCTGCGCCGCCGGAACCTCGAGCTGATGACGCGCGCGCATGTGCGGCGGATCCTGTTCGAAGGCCGGCGTGCCGTCGGCGTCGAGATGGAGCAGGGCGGCGCCGTCAAGCGCATTCGCGCGCGGCGCGAGGTGATCGTCGCAGCTGGCGCGATCAATTCGCCGGTGCTGCTGATGAGCTCAGGGATCGGACCGGCAGCCGAGCTCAAGCAAGCCGGGATTGACGTCCTCCACGACTTGCCGGGCGTCGGCAAGAACCTGCAGGACCACGTGCAGGCGCGGTTCACGTTCCTCACGCGGCAGCCGGGCACGCTCAACGAAATTCTGTCGTCGCCCCGCCAGCAGGCGCGCATGGCGCTGCAATGGCTCACGTCGGCGTCGGGTCAGCTGGCGGTGGGCGCGACCGAGGGCTGCCTGTTTGCCAGATCCGACCCCGCCGAGCCCGTGCCCGACCTCCAGTTCCAGGCGACCAACTTCTCGACCGAGCACCTGACCTTGGGGCTGGATCGCTGGCCCGGCTTTGGTTTCAACTTCAGCGTCTGCCGGCCGAAGAGCCGGGGCGAGATCAAGCTCGCCGACGGCTCCGGGCGTTCGCCGCGCATCTTCGCCAACTATTTCAGCGATCCCGACGACGACGACATGCGCCGCTCGGTCAAGGCGTTCCATATCGGCCGCCAGATCATCGCGACCGAGCCGTATCGCGCGCTGATCTTCTCCGAGGTGCGGCCCGGCGCGCACGTCGTCGCCGATGACGACATCAGAAGCTTCATCCGCCAGGTCGCCGGCACGGTCTATCATCCCTGCGGCACCTGCCGGATGGGCCAGGGGGACAACGACGACAAGGCCGTGGTCGATCCCGAGTTGCGGGTGCACGGCATCGAGGGCTTGCGCGTGGTCGATGCCTCGGTGATGCCGGCGATCCCGTCGCCCAATATTCATCCCGCCACCATCATGATCGCCGAGAAGGGATCGGACGCGATCGCGAAGTCGCTCGCGGGGAGGTGAGCATCGAAGAGCCTGTCAAGAAGGACTCCTCATGGTGAGGAGCGCGGGCACAGCCCGCGCGTCTCGAACCATGGGCCACAAGCGGCGCCGCACGCATGCGCGGCCCATCCATCCTTCGCCCTTCGGGCTACGGCGGACGGATCGAGACGCCCGCCTTCGCTACGCCACACCCGGTAGGGCGTGCGCTGCCCAAGCTCCGGAAGGCGCGATAGCCACTTTTCATCCCCCCGGCAGTGGACGCGCCGCCCGCAAAATCTGCGTGATCTCCGCCAACCGCCGGCCGATAATCGCCGGACCCTCCAGAAAGTAGAAGCGGCGGAGCAGAAGGCGCGCACCCGAGCGCATCTCGATGACAAGCGCGAACATGGTGACGTCGAAGGACGCGATCTCGTTCCACGCAAACGCGAAGACGTATCTGCCGCCGTCCCACCTCGCGCTGTTGCCCGGGAACCGGATCGGGAACGTATCAGGGCTCGCGGGCAGCGCGCGAATCTGTGGAATGCGGCCCATCAGCCGGGCATAAAGACTGCGTCCGCCGAGGCAAAGCTCGATCCCGGCGGTGCTCGCACGGAAATAGCCGCTCTCGCCCAGGGACTGGTGGAGCAAGGCGAGGCCGCGCAGCAGGATCGGGACGCCGAGCGGCCACAAGATCACGACGATTGCGACGACCCATGGGTCGGCCTTCTCGTCGCCAGTGTCCGCGACATATCCCAGGATCGGGCCGATCGACCAGGTCACGCCGATGAACAGGTGCATCAATCCGGCACGAAACATCCGCCCGGACGAGACGTGCGCGACCTCGGTGACTTCCATCCCGCATTCTCCCTGACCCGCCCGGCACGTCGACGCGCGCTCCGACAAGCACGAGCATACCCGACCGGGCGTTGATTACGTGCGATATGCGCGATTCCGCCAGCCGCGTCGGCGGCGACATGCGAACCTATGGTCGGCGGCGGCTTTCCATCGCCTGCCACACCCGGTACGGCGTGCATGGCGTGTCGATGTGCCGGACGCCGAGCACCGAGAGCGCGTCGACGATGGCGTTGACGCCGGCCGACAGCGAGCCGACGGTGCCGGCTTCGCCGGCGCCCTTGACGCCGAGCGGGTTGGTCGGCGTCGGCACCGGATTGTCCTCGATCGCGACGGCGCAGAAGTCGTCCGCCCGCGGCATGGCGTAATCCATGAACGAGCCGGCGAGCACCTGTCCCGCCGTGTCGTAGCACTTGTCCTCCATCAGCACCTGGCCCATGCCTTGGGCGATGCCGCCCATGATCTGGCCCTTGAGCAGCATCGGATTGATCACGGTGCCGACGTCGTCCACCACCCAATAGCCGACCAGCCGGGTGCTACCGGTCTCGGGGTCGATCTCGACCTCGCAGACGTGGCAGCCGTTGGGATAATTGCCGTTGGTGCGGGCCCGGTAGGTCGCGGTCTCGTAGAGGCCGGGCTCCATGCCGGCCGGCAGCTTGTCGAGCTGGAACGCGGCCTTGGCGACGTCGTGGATGCCGAGCGCGCGGTCGGTGCCCGCGATGGTGAAGCGGCCGTCCTTGAACTCGACGTCGCCTTCCGCGGCTTCCAGCATGTGCGCGGCAAGCTTCCTGCCCTTGGCGATGATCTTGTCGCTGACCATCGCGATGGCGCTGCCGCTCATGGTGGTGGAGCGCGAGCCGCCGGTGCCCATGCCGAAGGCGACCGCGTCGGTGTCGCCCTGGATGATGTTCACGCGCTGCGGATCGATGCCGAGCCGGTCCGCCAGGATCTGGGTCTGGATGGTGGCATGGCCCTGGCCGTGCGAGATCGAGCCGGCGACCAGCGTCACCCCGCCGAGCGGATCGAAGCGGATTTCAGCGGTCTCGTAGGTCGGATCGCCGGCCTGCTCGATGGTGTTGGAGATGCCGATGCCGCGCAGCATGCCGCGGCGCGCCGCCTCCGTGCGCCGGACCGCAAAGCCGGCCCAATCCGCGAGCTTGATCGCGCGGTCGAGGTTCTCCTCGAATCTTCCGCTGTCGTACGTGAAGGTGAGCGGTGTCCGGTACGGCATCGCCTGCGCGGGAATCGTGTTGCGGCGGCGCAGCTCGGCCGGATCGACGTCCAGCTGATCGGCCGCGATGTCGATCAGCCGCTCGATCATGTAGGAGGCTTCCGGCCGGCCGGCGCCGCGATAAGGCGAGGTGCAATGCGTGTTGGTCAGCATGCCCGACACTTCCACATGCAGCGCCGGCGTCGTGTAGGTGCCGACCACCGTGCCAATATTGACCACCGGCGGCATGGCGCCGCGGAACGACACGAAGGCGCCGAGATTGCCGAAGCTGCGGATCTTCACCGCCAGGAACCCGCCGTCGCGGTCGAGCGCCAGCGCCGCATCGACGATGTTGTCGCGCGCGTCGTCATCGCTGATGTGCGCCTCGTTGCGGGTTTGCGTCCATTTCACCGGGCGGCCGATGCGGCGCGCGGCCCACAGCATCAGGATGATCTCCGGATAGACCGAGCCGCGCAGGCCGTACGACCCGCCGATATCGCCGGTGACCAGCCGCAGCTCGGCCTCGGGAATCTTGAGCGTCGTGCGGGCGATGTCGTTGCGAAACAGCCACGGCCGCTGGAAGCCGCAATGCAGCGTGTAGCGGCGGGTGCCGGCATCGTACGCGCCGATGACGCCGCGCGGCTCGATCGGATTGGCGGTCACCCGGTTGATGACCAGGCGCTGCTCGACGATGTGCGCCGCCGCCGCGAACGCGGCATCCACCTTGGCCTTGTCGCCGGCCTCATAGAAATAGGCCTCGTTCTTCGGGCACTGGTCGTAAAGCCGCGGCGCATCCGGCGCGAAGGCGTCGCGCGCCGACACGACGGCGGGCCGCGCCGCATAGTCGACGACCACGCGCTCGGCGGCGTCGCGCGCCTCATCGAGCGTGTCGGCGACCACAACGGCGACCGGATAGCCCACATGCATCACCCGCTCGCGCGCGATCGCCGGCCGCGGCGGCACGAACATCGGGCCGCCACCGCGCGTCTTGTAGGGCGCCATCGCGGGCAGCGGGCCGAGGCCATCGGTGCGATAATCCTCGCCGGTCAGCGCCGCGTGGACGCCCGGCATCTGCAGCGCCGCGCGCGTGTCGACCCCGGTGATGTCCGCATGGGCATGCGGCGAGCGCACGATCGCGGCATGCAGCTGATCGGCGAGTCGCAGGTCGTCGAAAAAGCGCCCCTGCCCGCGCAGCAGGCGCGGGTCCTCGCGCCGCAAAACCGATTGTCCGATGGCAAATTCGCCCATGATCTGTCCGAGCCCGATACGGTCGCTTGCAGAAATTACCCGTCATGGCCGGGCATAGCCGATTCGAAGAACGGCGTCGCTTCGCTCGCCTATGTCCCGGCCATCCACGCCTTTTTGCTCACATGATCTTCGCGCACCGCGGCGTTTTGTCTTGAACACCCTGCTGCCGCCCAATAAATATAGGATGACCGTCAGGCCACGTTTCGGAGCGGGCCCCCATGGCGTCGAATTTACTTCGTTCCGGATACGCGACTCTCGAATACGAGATCGCCCAGGAGAAGGCGTCAGCGCTCGGGCGCCTTGGACGGCGGCTCGAGGCCGCGCTGGCGGCGCTTGCCGCATGTCCGCGGACGGCCACGTCCGATCGAAAAATCCGCAACGGTCTGGTCGATCAGGCCGGCTATGCGCTCTGGCTCTTCGTCGTGCAGCGCGAGGCCTGCGGTCTCTACGACAGCGCGCGAGTGATGCGGGCCTACGGCGTACCGAGGGAGGTGTATGTCCGCATGGGGCCGTTGCCCATGCCGAGCATCCATCCGACGCAGATTGGGGCTTGAGGCCGCGCCGGCGCGGCTGAACCTTGCGCGATCACGCGGTGCGCTTGCCAGGAGAGTTCCTCATGGTGAGGAGCGCGGGCGCAGCCCGCGCGTCTCGAACCATGGGCAACGAATGCAAGCGGCGCCGCTTGCGCCTTCGGCCCATCCTTCGAGACGCCCGCCTCCGCTACGCTACGGCAGGCTCTCAGGATGAGGCATCGGTTGCTGCGAGCGTTGTGGCGCTGTCGCTCGTCGCCGCGGCTCAATGCGGCCATTCCGGCGGCGGGACCGGCGTCCACGGCCGCGCCAGCTTCAAGTCGTCGACGACGGCGTTGGCTGCGATGTAGCCCGGCGCGCCGTTGATCCCGCCGCCATTGCCGGTCGACGAGCCGCACAGGTAGAGGCCCTCGATCGGCGTGCGCGTGCCCGACAGCGCCGGGTGCGGGCGGTTGATCCCGAGTTGCGACGGGATATAGGCGCCCATGCGCACCGCGCCCCGCCGCATGTTGACGTTGAGCCGCTCGACGTCGAGCGGCGTGAACAGGAAGCGCGCGCGGATGTTCTCGTCGTCGAGGTTCTCGGCATACTCCCGCCATACGTCGAGGACGCGTTGGCAATAGTGGCCCTTGTCGCGATCCCAGTTGGCCGGGTCGCCCGCGACCGCGTAGGGCGCGAACGGCCACCAGAAGGCGGAATGGCCGTCGGCTGGCGCGTAGGTCGGGTCGACGTCGCTGTTGCAGGCGCCGTTGCCCATCAGCACGTCGGGAAACTTCTTGTCCGCGCACTGCCGAAAGCACGCCTCGACCTGGGCGATGTCGTCCATGCCGAAGAAGATGTTGAACGCACGATCGATGTCGGGATCGAACGCGCGCGACCGGTAGACGGGCTTGTGCCTGAGCGCGAGATGGAGCGTCACCAGGCTGTGGTTGCCCCAGTGCCAGGCATCGAGCTTCGCCCGCACGTCCTCGGGAAAAAGCGCGCGGCCGGCCATTGCCATGGTGGTGGGCGCGTCGATCGCGCTCGCGACCAGCCGCTTAGCCTCGATCGTCTCGCCGCTCGCAAGCCGCACGCCGCTGGCGCGGCCGTTCGCAACCACGATCTCCTTCACCTCGGAATTCACCATGACGGTGCCGCCGGCGGCCGTGACGATCCGGGCGAGCGCGAGCGGCAGGCTGTTCGCGCCGCCGACCGGAAGCGTGAATTCCATCACGTTGGAGAAGATCGCCGGGAATACGATTCCGGCGCCCGGGACGCTCTCGGTCGTGATCACGTGCATGTAGGACGTGAACAGGGTGCGGATGCGATCGTCGTCGAAATGCTTGCGCACCACGCTGAACAGGTCGTGCTGCGCATGCGAGAGAAACTCCTTGCCTTGCGGCCCCGACAGGCGGTCGCGCAGCTCGCCGATCGGCAGCGGCGCGTTGTAGAGCAGCGAGCGCAGGAGCGGCCGCATCTTCCGGCCGTACAGCTCGTGCAGGTCGCGGAAGGTCTCGGCGTCGCGACGCGAGAAGCGCGCGAGCGAGCGGCAGGTGGCGTCGAGGTCCTTGTGGATGACGACGCAGGTGCCGTCGCGAAACGCCGCCGCCTGCTGCACCGGCGGCTCGACATAGGCGTAGCCGAACCGATAGAGCTCGAGATCGTGCATCAGCGGCGCGTGGCGAAAGCCCATGAAGAAATTGGAGTGGAGATTGAAGCGATAGCCGGGCAGCGTCGGCTCCTCGGTGCTGGTGCCGCCGCCGAGCTTGCGGTTGCGCTCGATCACGCCGACGGTGAGGCCCGCGCGCGAGAGATAGGCCGCAAGCGTCAGGCCGTTGTGGCCGGCGCCGATCACCACGCAATCGTAGTCCGCCACGCTCGCTCCTCCCGCGACAACTGCCGTCACTTTCCCCGCTCGAACCGCACGAACCCATCGCGGTTGGGCATCTTCACCTGCGGCAGCGTCTTCGCGTCCATCACATCGTCCTCGCCGATGATCTTGTTCTGCGCCAGGATGAAGGCGGCGAGCGCGTAGACCTCGTCGGGCGTGAGCGACTTCGACTGCGGCAGCGGCATGGCGCGGCGGATGTAGTCGAACAGCGTGGTGGCGTAGGGCCAGTAGCTGCCGACCGTCTTGAGCGGCTTGTCGGTCGCGAGCGTGCCTTGCCCGCCG
>Ga0209006_10000983_pt1 | contig 26280 bp, 20 predicted proteins | sample JacPin_JW_Ref_O2_FD_188567 | JGI IMG/M metagenome (GOLD analysis project Ga0209006, IMG submission 188567) | Forest soil microbial communities from Algoma, Ontario, Canada - Jack Pine, Ontario site 1_JW_Ref_O2 (SPAdes) (version 2) | ecosystem: Environmental > Terrestrial > Soil > Boreal...
TTATTGTCAAAGCGCGTTCGTACTCAGCGCGGGGCAATGTGGCGCAGGCAGCCGAGCTTCTGGAACATGTCCCCGATCTGGAAAAAGGTGGAGAACAAGCCGAGCTGCTCCTCGATCTGTATCTCAAGAGTGTGAATTGGGACAAGGCCACGGCGTTGGCGTTGCGAATTTTTGAAGCCGACGAAAAAAACTTTGGTCTCACGCAAAAAGTTGCTGAGGCTTTACTGCAGTCCGGGCAAAGCGCACAGGCCATGGCCATCGTGGAGCGCACGCGCATTCCGATGCTGGATGCCGGTGAGCATGAAGCGGTCAGCAAGCTGCTGAATGATCTGGTGGAGCGCATGCCGGGGCGCGTGGAACCGCATGAATGGCTGGTCGACAGCTATGGCCGCACCAGCGATTCCTTTCGCCTGCCTGACGCGCTGGCGCAGCTTGGCGATGCCCTGGTTGCCAATGGGAAGATGGAGCGCGCCAAGGAGGTATTCCAACAGTTAGTTGAGCGCGAACCGGAAAGCGATTCTGCCAAGCGCAAGCTAAATGACTTACTGAAAAAAATGGGGATGCCGGCAGTTGAAGCCGTTGAGCCCTCGGGCGAAAATCTGAAGGCGGAATTGGAGCCACCTCCGGCACCCAAAATTCGCCCGGATCTGTCAGAGCCGGTCTCCAAGCCCGAACTTGAACCGGTCGTGCCCGCAGCTGCAGAACGTGGCGAAACGCCGACTACGCTCGACGAAGACACGCAGAAGTTTATAACGCAGTCGCTGACGGACGTGAACCTGTTTGCCAGCTACGGCCTAACTCAGAAAGCTATCGGATTACTCGAAGCTATTTTGCGGCGCGCGCCGCGGCACACGCCGTCACTTGAAAAACTTCTGGATTTTGTTCTCGGCGCGGGGGATGACCGGCGCACTGCCGAACTTGCGGCGCGGCTTGAAAAACTTCATACCGAAAGCGGAGATAAGAGCGGCGTCGAACGATTCGGCGACTTGCGCCGCCGCTTCCAGCGCTCTGCCGGTCTAACGGATGAACAACTGGCTGCCGCCTGCGAGGACGCTTTAACAGAGCGCTTCCCTGTCCCCGCCGAATCCACGGATGTCGACAGTGATGAGTTTCCCACGTTCGAAATCGCACCCGAGCCCGTGGCTGCTGAAGATGGTGCTGAGCCGGCTTCGGAATTTTCGCCTCCCGCTCCAGTGGAAGCCGCATCTCGATTATCCGGTTCGCATGCCAAGGATGTTCACGAAGTTGATTTGTCCGACGAATGGTTGTCGGTGCTTCAAGAAGTGGAACCAGGTCACCCGGGCGCGGAAAATGCAGAAGCTCACACTAAAGCTACCGCGCAGGAGCATTCCGCATCGCCAACGGAATTTGAAATCAATACCGAGCCGGTAGCTGCACACGATGCTAAAGCATCCATATTGGAACCCGCGCAGACGGCTTCGCCGCTCGTTCCTCCTGTTGATATGCCTGCGTACGCTGAATTCCAAGTGTCGGCGCAGGAAATTCCGGCGGAAACTGACGCAGAACAGATGGCGTCGCCGGAAGAAATCAGCCTCCCCGAAGCTTTGGCTGAAGCCCCCGCTCCTGCAGCGGAGGAAAAAGCTCCGGAACTGGCTGCTACGGAACAGAGTCATGCTGTAAAACCCGGCGAGCCCGAATCTGAATTTGAAGTGGATCAACATTACGATCTGATTCTCGAACCAGAAGAATTGCTGCCGGCGCACAGCCAGAAGCCTCCGGACATTCCGATTCAGGTTCACGCGGCCGAGTCCGATGCGAATCACGATAAAGAACTGGTGGGCAAGAATTCCGCCGGACCGCCTGCGGGTAGCGATTTTGCATCCGATCATTTCCTCGCAGACCTAGCCAATGAGATCGAGGGGCTGGGCATGGGTGGCCTGACGCCGTCCTACTCGAAGGCCGCGACCGAGGCGCCGGTCAAGAATGTTGACAGATCAAATCTCAGCGACTCCGGGCCTTTGAAAGAAGTCTTTGACGAGTTCCGCGCCGAACTCGGAGAGATGGGTTCCGACGACGAGGATCTGGAAACGCACTACAACCTCGGCACGGCGTTCCGCGAAATGGGTTTGCTGGAAGAAGCCATCAGCGAATTTCAAAAAGTAGCCAAAGCCAATGAGCGCGGCCGTCCTTTCCGCTACGCCATGCAGTGCTGCACGCTGCTTGGACTGGCGTTCATGGAGAAAGGCCAACCGGGCATTGCGGCCATCTGGTATGAGCGCGCTCTGGAGACTCCGGGCGTCGAACCGGAAAGCATCCTCGCCTTGCGGTATGATTTGGGCATTGCCCAGGAATCGGCTGGAGAACCAGAAGCGGCGCTAAAGAGTTTTTCCAAGGTCTACGCGATGAATATCGACTATCGCGATGTGGCCGAACGCATCGCCGCTCTCCAGAAGCCTAGCCGCTGACGCCTGGATGTACGGTTAGGCGGGCTAGGCGGAGACCCCTCAGTTATGAATCGTGTGTTACGGGCATTGTTGATTATTTTATGTTTTGAGATGGGCGCTCTGCTGCTCTATCTTCCGTGGACGAATTTCTGGGAACAAAACTATTTCCTGAGCCACTTTCCGTCTCTACTGCCGGTGCTTTTGCATCCGTCGGTGCGTGGGTTCGTCAGCGGCATAGGAGTGCTGGATATTTTTTTGGCTTTTGGTTTGATCCGTCCTCGAACTGAAACTCCTCGTGTTCCATCCCGGTAAATTGCCGCGTCTGCCGATTCTTTGTTATGTCACCGATCGGAAGGGGCTCGCATTTGCAGGCAACGATCAGAGCGAGGCACTGCTCAAGCGCGTCGGCACTGTTGCGGCCGCCGGCATCGACTGGATTCAGATACGGGAAAAGGATTTCTCAGGCAAACAGTTCTCGTCCTTGGCACGCGCGGCTGTCGCGCAAACAAAACAAATTAACGAACGCAACGGAAGGCAAACGCGAATTATCGTCAACGACCGCCTCGATGTGGCGCTATCTGAAAACACTGGTGGTGTTCATCTGAGCGAGCATTCCCTACCTGTCCGCGACGTTTGCACGTGGCTTGCTGCAAATCCGAATCTCGCTGAACCTGACAAATTTCTGGCTGGAGCTTCGTGCCACTCGGTTCAGGCCGCTTTAAGCGCGGCGCGCGATGGCGCTGATTACATTTTCTTTGGTCCGGTCTTTGCGACGCCGTCGAAGGCGTCATTCGGTTCTCCGCAAGGGCTCGAGCGGCTCGCGGAAGTGTGTAATGCCGTATCGATTCCGGTACTCGCGATCGGCGGCATTACTGTCGATAACGCCTCCGATTGTTTCGCGGCGGGAGCGGGCGGCGTCGCCGCCATCCGCCTCTTTCAAGACGCGGAAAATCCCGCGCCCCTCGTCACCAGCTTGCGTGCCAGTTTCGGCTAAGGCCCGCCGTTCCCCATGGGGATCACGTGCGGGTCGCTAGAGGCAACAGTTTTACCGTTCTTATCTCTCGCGACTACCTGGTAAGAATAGTCGTTATAGAGAATTGCGTTTTTGCTTACGATTTGCGTGTCGGTAACTTGCTTATGACTTTTACCACCGACATTTGGACTCGTATCGGGTTTCGACGGAATGACAGCGAGACCCGATTCCAATAAATTATTGGACTTGGCGCCCGCCGTCTCATTGAATTTCGCGGTGAACGAATTGTCATCATCGGTAAACCAACGAATCTTATCGCCGACGCACACAAAAACGTACTGATCTACGGGCGCTACTGCACCGCTTTTAATTTCCACATCCACCATTTTGTCCGGGCTGCATGCGACATACTTCAGGTTATAGGAAGTATTCTTGCGGCCCAATTCTGCTTGAGTATCTTTCTGCGCTACAGGCGGAGCTTCAGGTTTATTCGAGTCGCACCCGTAACTGATCATCACCACACCCACAATCAATCCATGCGCTATGAGTCTCTGCATTGGTTTTCCAATCATCAAGGCTTCCCTCTCTTATTCTCTTAATTTCACATTGGTATGACGTGCGGATCACTGGCTGCATCACAAACCTTGCCCTGCGGATAGATGCAATACGAATGATCTAGAAGCTTCTTCGGATGATCACTTACTTTTTGCCCCTTAATGGCGTGCTTGTGTTTACCGCTTGGATCTGGCGCTGAGTCGAAGTGCGTCTTTCCAGACTCAAATAAATCAGTTGCGGATGGATCAAAATCTATGGAGAACTTGAAGTCAGCGTCTGATCCCCATTCAACGCTGTTCCCGTTACAGACAAAAATATATTCGTACAACACGGGCACTTTACCGGGTGCAGTAACAGGGACGTCTATTCCATTATCCTTGCACTGAACATACATTAGATTGTTAGCTGTCTTGGGGGCGGTTTCAGGCGTTTTGAAATTGCAGGCGTAAGCGGTCATCAGAACGCTGAGGATAAAACCACTGGGTAATGCCATTCGCCAAATTACCTTGCAGTTCATGAAGTCTTTCCTTTCTTGTTCTCTTGGGAAATCAGGGCCCTGAAACGTGGATCATTCTGTAAGACCGAAAAATTTGGCGTATCGCGGACAGTGGCTGCGGGATAGCCTGCAGTTACGGCGCGCTCCAACTTGTCCAGCGATTTTTTCTGATCTCCCGCCTGGATATAAACCATCGCGGCGTAATACAAGACTTCTGGATCGCGGGGCGCCAGTTTTTCCGCCTCGCCAATGAGCAGCTGGGCTTTTTGTTTTTCGCCGAGCATCGCGTGGTATTCCGCCAAGTAGCTCAACATGTGCGCATCTCGAGGATTGACTTTGCGCTGCTCCTCGCCGAGCTCCAGAGCCTTGCGGTAAGAGCTGGCCGCACGATTACGCATTTCCGGGACCCAGTAATACGCGTCTCCCAGGTTTCCCCAGAGTTCATAATTTTGCTGGTCTAAAGTCGTTGCTTGTTCAAACATTCTTGCGGCATCCGCATAACGTTTGGATTGGAAATAAGCCGTGGCCAAATTTGACGTGGCAACGCCGGTATTGCGAATTTTCAATGATTTTTGCAGCGGCTCGATGGCCTCCGCATAACGGCCCTGCTGGATGCGCGTGCTGCCCAGATTGGCAAAGCCGACGAAGCTGTCCGGAGCCAGCGAGGTGACTTGCGTATACATCTGCGCGGCTTCCTCTAGCCTTCCATTTCGCAAATAAAAAGTGCCCAGCCGGTTGTATCCAGCCCAATAATCCGGACGCAACGCGATGACCGCCTTGTAGGATTGCTCCGCTTCCTGCAAACGGTTCAGGCTTTCATAGGCGCGTGCCAGTCCGGTTTGCGCGGCATCAAGTGTGGGTTCGCTCTGTGAGGCTTGCTGATATTCTTTGGCAGCCAGCTCGTATTTTCCGGTGCCCTGATACACACGCCCGAGGCAGGTGTGCCCTTGCGTGAGATTTGGATCTTTCTGCAGGGCCACTTGACAGGCTTTGGTCGCGTCGGTCACCAGATGTTTTTCGTGAGTGTGCTCGAATTTCTGCCAGTAAGCTTCGCCCAAACCCGCGTAAGCCCCCGCGAATCCGCTGTCTTTTTCGAGTGCGTGACGAAATACGCTGATGGCGTTATCGATGTTTTCTTCCTTGTCGTAATTCTGTAAATAGCCCAGGCCGCGCAAATAGAAGTCATAGGCTGCTGGTTCGGACGTGCCGTGAGCCGCCAATGTTTTCTTTTCCTGCGGCTCCAACTCCAATTTTAAAAGCTCCGTGACTCGCGCGGAGACCTGGTCCTGCAACGCAAAGGGGTCGGACGCTCCAGCGGTAATGGTGCCGCCGCGAATCTGCTCATGCGTGCGGGCGTCTACCAGGGAATAATTGACGCGAATTTGTCCGGCTGCTCGCTGGATATTCAACATTAATCCGTAGTTCACTCCGAATTCTTGCCGAGCTGCTTCCAGAGTTTGTACGTGATGCGCACGCATTTCGCTCGGAGGAATCACTGCCAGGTGGTGGCGTTCGGACAATTCCGTCAAACTGGAGGTAAGCGTGTCCACCAAGCCGCTGTCGAAGGCTCCCTCACCCCCCTGCGAATTCGTATCCGGGGCAATCACCGCGAGCTGTACGCGATCACCCACAACTTCGGCCGAGGTCTTCGGTATGTTGGGAGTTCTTTTTGCCAGCCACCACAGTGCACTGGCAGTGATCAGCGCCAGCACAGTGGCGGCGGCCACCCACCAGACCCATCCAAGCTTCGGTTTTTCGCGGACAGCGGAAACGATCCCCACCGCTGATGACGGTTCCAACGCCTCCAGCGCAGCGCGAACTTCGCCGGCTCGTTGATATCTGCGCGACGGCTCTTTCTCAAGACTCCGGCGGATTACCGCCGCTAACCCAGGCGGCACTGTTTCGGGCAGCGCTGGAATTGGCTCATTGATGATGCCGGTGCAAAGACGATAAAGATTGTCTCCGCTGAATGGCTTTAGGCCCGCGGCCATCTCATACATCACGATTCCCAGCGCCCAGATGTCGCTGCGAGCCGACGCTTCGCCGCCCTCCAGTTGTTCTGGCGACATGTACGGCATCGTTCCTGCCAAGCCGACGGTGGTGGCCGTCACCGCTTGCAAGGTCTTGCGAGTTACGTCATTTGGATCGGTCCGCTTGGCGAGTCCGAAATCGAGGATTTTGGCGTCGCCCTCTGGCGTAATTACGATATTCAACGGCTTCAAGTCCCGGTGGATCACGCCGCGCGCGTGGGCATGCTCCAAAGCTCCGGCGATTTGGCGCGCATATCTCACCACGCTGGAGGTGGACATGCGGCCGTCGCGAATCGATTCGGACAGCGGGCGGCCCTCGACAAACTCCATGGCGATGAACAGCTCGCCTTGTTCTTCAGCCACTTCGTAAATCGTGCAGATATTCGGATGATTCAGAGCTGAGGCGGTGCGAGCTTCTTCTCGAAAGCGCTGGACTTGTTTCGGATCACGAACAATTTGAGGCGGGAGAAATTTCAGTGCGACGGTGCGGCCCAGCGTGGTGTCTTCAGCCCGATATACCACACCCATTCCGCCACTGCCCAACGGCTCTAGAAGCCGGTAATGCGACACCAAGGCGCTCGGCACACGCACCGCCACGGGAGCAAACCAACACGCTTGCAGACTTCGCATCGTGCTTTTTGAAAGACAATCGCTGCGCGCATATTAGGCCGCGGTTAACCCGCAAGTCAACGCGGAGTTGATGGCGGCTTAATCGCTGGTCTGTTGGGCCAAATCTGTGGATTTCGAAGGATTCTGGTTGGGACGGGGGTAGGAGCGAATAAAACCGTTACTCAGCGCTAAGCCAACGGCCTACTGGTTTCCACGCTTGCGTGTGATCACAAATCACTCGCAAGGACGCGGTAAGCGGAATTGCCAGCAGCAATCCCATTCCGCCCCAGATCCATCCCCAAAATAGCAACGCGATGGTGATGGACAAGGCATTTAATCGGACTCTCTTGCCCACTAACGCCGGAGCCAACAAATTATTCGCGAGCATATGAATGGCCATCAACACACCGGCGATCAGCGCGTAGGATCCCGCGGAGTGAAGTTTCGCAAGTGCAATCAGGAATGGCGGCAGCCACGAGAGTACGGCTCCAAAATAGGGCACCATATTCAGCAGCCCCGAAACTATGCCCGTCAAAATCGGGTAGTCCAATCCCATGGCCCAGAAAAACACGCTACTCGCAGCTATCACGATCAGGGTCATCAGCGACATACCCACGAGGTAGTCGCGCAGCACATCGCGCAAGTCTTCGAGCGTTTCCTTTACTGAAGTTCTTCGCGATACCGGAAATAATTGCAGGGTGCTGTGCCACACCTCCTGTTTTTCCGCCAACATAAAAAATACCAGGAAAGGAACGAAGGTAACTTCCAGCACCAGCCCGGACAACGATCCGATGATGTGCACCACCGCAGCGCGCAGGGCATTTTCCGCGCCAGCTACTGTTTTGGACGGGCCTTTGTGTTGGGAAGGCCGGGAAGGTATTTCACCCTCACTTACCTGACTTTCGATACCATTTATTTTTGTTTCTACGGAATTCACCGCATTCCTGAGTGTCCCGCTATACTTCGGCCAATTTGTTGCAAAGTCCGAGCCCCGCGAATACAGTCCGTAACCCACGGCGCCCAGAACGCCAATCAAAAACAACACGGTAATCATGGATGCCAGGGTGCGTGGCATGCGCAATCGTTCCAACAACTCCACGATCGGATCCAGGAAATATGCAATTAGAATGGCCAACAGCAGAGTGATAAGAACGCTTGCGGCAAAATAGAGAAAAACCAGAATGAGCGCCACGGCCAGAAGCTTAAGACTGACGTTTGAAATCAAAGTGTAAGGCTTGGGGCTTGCCGGGGGTCGAACTTCGGCGGTGGATAGGACGGGCTCCATGCACGAAAAGGTAACATATCCGTGAAGGCCAGCAGGACTTCGTGCGCTATCCGGTCGCGCAAATCACAATCCCTGCTTAAGGACCGCGTTAGGCGAAGTTCCCACACGGAAACAAAGTGTACGATGGAAACAAAGCGCAGATTCTTGCCCGGGCGGCTCGATAACGACGTGCTAAACTTTTTGACCGGATGCTCGCCGCTGGCATTCGCTCATTTTGGACGGCTTGGTATCGCGCCGTCGAACAACTTCACCAATGCCTAAATCGCTCTTTGGTACCGACGGTATTCGCGGCGTTCCCGGTACACCCCCGCTCGACGATGCCACCTTGTTTGCCACCGGCCACGCCCTGGGCGCCTATTTGCATCGCGAACATTCTGCCGCGCGCGTGCTTATCGGCATGGATACTCGCGAATCCGGTCCACACATTGCCGCAGTTCTTGCCGCTGGATTGGCGCAGGCTCGCGCATCGGTGGCCTTCGCGGGAGTGATCACCACGCCAGGAGTTGCGTGTTTGGTGCGCCAGAATGATTTCGAAGCCGGAGTTGTGATTTCGGCGTCCCACAATCCCTTCCATGACAATGGCGTAAAACTTTTTTCTCACGCGGGGATGAAATTTCCCGACGCGACGGAAGAAACCTTGGAAGTAGACATCATCAAGCATCGCGATACAAATAAATCCGCACGCGTCTCTGCCCCTGCGCTCGTTGCCGATCAATCGTTGGACGCGGAATATCTCGCCAATTTGCGAGGGCGGGTAATACCGGGCGCGAAATTGAATGGATTTCGCATGGTGCTGGATTGCGCCAATGGCGCAGCGTTTAAACTTGGACCCGAGCTATTTCGCTCTTTCGGCGTCGAAGTAATCTCCATGGGTGACTCGCCGGATGGCCGGAATATCAACGCGGGCTGCGGTTCGCTGCATCTGGAAGGGCTCAGGAAACAGGTTCTCGCGGAACGAGCCACTCTTGGGGTAGCGTTCGATGGCGACGCCGACCGCGCTCTGTTTGTTTCGGGCGACGGACAAATCGTGAATGGCGATGGGGTGTTGCTGGCCGCCGCACGTTACCTCAAGTCTCAAAATAAGCTAAAAGGCAACAGGGTCGTCGGAACCTCCATGTCTAATCTGGGCTTGGAACGTGTGCTGGACGCTGAAGGGATCGTCCTGGCGCGGGCCGATGTCGGTGATCGCTACGTTCTCGAAGAAATGCTGCGCAGCGGGAGTGTGCTGGGCGGTGAACAGTCCGGCCACATCATTTTCCTGGACGACAGCCCGGCCGGCGATGGGCTGCTGACGGCCCTCAAGATCGCGTCCCTGGTCTCCATGAATGGCGGTCTCACGGATTTGACCAAGGGATTGAAGGACTACCCGCAGATCATCGTAAACGTGAAGGTGCGTTCAAAGCCTCCGCTCGATTCGCTGCCTGAAGTCTCGCGGGCCTTGTCCGACGCCAACTCTGCGTTGGGCCAAAGTGGTCGCATCGTTCTTCGATACTCAGGCACGGAGCCTCTCGCGCGGGTCATGGTGGAAGCTGAACACGATGCGGATGTGCAGCGCTTCAGCCAGTCCCTGGCAAATGCTGTTCGGGCTTCTATCGGCGCGTAAGCAACCCGTACTGTCAAAAATGTGAAGCGTTGCGTGTATGGATGTGCGTAGCATTGCTCACCGATTCTCGCGGGGCCATCGTAAATCAGCGAGTGCGATCAGAAACAAAAAATAACGATATTGTAGTTTCTGCTGCTGGAAAATTCATCGCGAAGCACGGGCTGGTGAGTGCGATCCGCTCCCAAACAACGTAGAAGGCGCTCTAAATTCTGTGAGATTTTGTAGGCTCCAAGAGTTGTCGCGAATCTGAATCCGAGGTTAATTTGCGTTAACCTTCTTGCTTTCAATCACTTTGAATCGCAATTTTCCAGAAGCGCTGGCTGGCACAACACTTGCTCTTCACTTGGCAACTTTAAAAAGATTGGCTTCCCGGGGTGGCCGGACCCGAACCTCGACTCGGTTTCCGGTTTTGGGGCGTCAATTCCAAAAAGGGGGCTTGCACCGGCCCCCTTTTTTCATTTTCTGATGAACTTCGCGACTCCTCGTCTCTCAACTCGCACCTGGCCCTGAACATACATCGCGCCTGAATGACCGACCGATCTGTTTGACATGGCCGCTCCGCGTTGGTGGTCGGCTGAGAAAGATACGCCCGAAAAAGGTGAGCGGCCGGTGGGGGTTCCGGCCGCTCGGGCGTGGGGATGGAGGGAAACGTAATCCGAAGCAGTTCTTAACTTCCCGTCATTGTGCTGCGCTCGCGAGCAGCACAACGGCACACAGGAGCAGCCGTAACCGCCCCGGAAGCCGCGAACAACTTCCGATCACAGTGCAATTTTGCTTGCCATACGCGTGCGGGTCGATAGTTCCGTCGTTCCATCTCACCCGGTACTTTCCGCGTCATGCTTTCGTACCGTTCCACAAGTACCTTGGTACCGTCGCTCCACACACTCCGGAACTCCGGCTCGCACAGACGCTTTCCGGACGAATTTACACGTGCCACAAAGCCTGAACAGCTTCAACCGCTCGCCACTTCCCACCGCGATACGTTATTCTTCCATGCCATGCATGACCTAAGTTACTTTCGTGAGCACCTCGACCTTTTTGCGGACATGGCTGCCAAACGCGGCGCCGCTCTTGATCTCGACGCTTTTCGCGCCCTCGACAAAGAGCGTCGCGAACTCATCACCAAGAATGAGCAGCGCAAAGCGCAACGCAACAAAGCCAGCGACGAAATCGCGCGGCTCAAAAAAGAAAAGCAACCTGCCGACGCCATCATTTCGGAGATGAAACAAGTTTCTGAACTCATCAAGCAGAGCGATGAGCGCATTAGCCAGCTTGACGAAACCCAACGCGAGCTGTTGCTTACTATTCCTAATATTCCGCATTCCAGCGTGCCGGTGGGTTCCAGTGCCGCGGACAACGTGGAAGTCCGCCGCTGGGGCGCGCCGCCAAAGTTTGATTTCGCGCCTCGCCCGCACTGGGAAGTCGGGGAGCGCGCGGGGATTCTGGATCTGTCCGCCGCGGCCAAAATCACCGGCGCCCGTTTCGCCGTGTACAAAAGCTGGGGAGCACGCCTCGAACGCGCACTCGCAAATTTCTTCCTCGATGTACATACCCGCGAACACGGTTACACGGAAATTCTGCCGCCGTTTTTAGTGAACAGCACTTCGCTGATGGGGTCCGGCCAATTGCCAAAATTCGCTGCCGATCTATTCAAAATAGAGGGTACCGACTTCTGGCTAACGCCGACGTCGGAAGTCGAGCTCCACAATCTTTATCGCGACGAAACGTTAGCGGAAAGCCAGCTACCTATCTTCCTCGCTTCCTGGACCGCATGTTTCCGCTCCGAAGCAGGCGCCGCCGGTAAAGACACGCGCGGCATTCTCCGCCAACATCAATTCCAAAAAGTTGAGCTTTTCAAATTTACCCACCCGGAAAAAAGCTATGAAGAGCACCAGGCTCTGGTTCACAACGCCGAAACAATTCTTCAAAAACTTGGCCTGCACTATCGAACGGTTCTCCTCTGCACCGGTGACATGGGCTTTGCCGCCGCAAAAACCTATGACCTAGAAGTTTGGCTACCCTCTGCCAACGAATTCCGCGAAATCTCCTCGTGTTCAAATTGCGAGGCGTTTCAATCGCGTCGCGCGGGTATCCGTTTTAAGCCCGCAAGCGGCGGAAAAAGCGATTTTGTGCATACGCTGAATGGCTCAGGGCTCGCAGTGGGGCGCACCTGGATCGCCATAGTCGAAAACTATCAACAGCAGGATGGGTCGGTTGTGCTCCCCGAAGTATTGCGCCCATACATGGGCATTGATCGAATTCCGGCGCTGGAGATGCCTAAGCGTTAGGACATTAGTAGAGCCTGTGTTTTGTATGTAAGTCCCATAAAATCATTTACATGAAGACTCTTTCGAGTAACATTTTCATCGTTGGACGGCCGTACCGGGCTTCGCAACTTGCTGAAATTACACCTTTTCGTTTGACGCGCCCTTTTGACCTTGCATACACTCGGTTCACCGCGTTCCTAGTGAGTTCCCGGCTATTGGCCGTCGTTCCATTCCGCCGACGCCCACTGGAATTCGCTAACAATCATTAGCACTAGAAACGTATAGACGCGGTCGCAGAGTATGCTATGAACTTTCTCGCTCGATTGATGAGGTTTTTATTCTTGGTGGTGATTGTCTCGTGGGGTGTTCGCCTCGCCGGACGGTTTATCTCCGCTTTGCTGCAGCCCGGCCGGGCCGGTGAGCCGTTAGAGCCCACCGGCGATTTGAATGCCGAGCAGAGTGGACGGCTGCTGGTGCGCGATCCGGTCTGCGGTGTGCACGTCGCAGAGGAGCGCGCAATTCCTTTGCGTGAAAATGGCGAATTGTTGCATTTCTGTTCGCTAGCCTGCCGCGACGCCTATCTAAATTCTTCGCACAAGCTAGCGGCGAACGCATGATACGGCGTGAACCACCGATAATTTCTGTTCAGCCAAAGTTTTGAATACTGCTCCACACGAACCGACTTGAGGAAAGGACCCGAGCCGATGGCCACGGTCGCAAAGCCCACAGCCCCGACGAGACAGATTGGCACGCCTCCGATGGTGCCGCGCATCGCACCGCGGGAGGATTTGAATCCGTTCCGTATTGCCCAGATTCAATTTGATATGGCCGCGGAATTTCTGAAGCTTGACCCTGGCTTGCGCCAGATTCTTCGCACGCCCAAGCGCGTTTTGGAAGTTTCCATTCCCACGAAAATGGACAATGGCCAGGTGAAAGTCCTCACCGGCTATCGCGTCCAGCACAATGTGGCACGCGGGCCTGCTAAAGGTGGCGTTCGTTTTCACCCCAACCTTACGCTCGATGAAATGAAGGCGCTGGCGGCCGGTATGACCTGGAAGACGGCAACCGTGAACGTGCCTTTTGGGGGCGCACAGGGCGGGGTAATTTGCGATTCAAAGCGCATGTCCAAAGGTGAGCTTGAGCGCGTAACGCGCCGTTATGCCAGCGAAATTCTGCCACTCATCGGACCGTATCTGGATATTCCGGCTCCTGACGTGTATACCGACGCGCAGACGATGGCGTGGATGATGGACACCTACGCGATGACCGTGGGGCACGCAGCCCACGGGTCAGTTACCGGGAAGCCGTCGTCCGTCGGCGGCTCGAACGGGCGCGAAGAAGCGATGGCGCGCGGCCTGGTCGCCGTCGTCGAAGAAGCATGCAAGCTTAAAAAGATCGCGCTACGTGGAGCCACTGTCGCTATTCAAGGCTTCGGCCATTCAGGAGCCACCGTTGCGCAAGTTTTTGCCGAGAAAAAAGCCAAAATTATCGCTCTAAGCGATACGCGCGGAGGCGTAACCAATTCGCGTGGTATTGATCCCATCAAAGCCATTCGCTATAAGGAGCGCTCCGGAACAGTGGTAGGGATGCCCGGCGCTTCGCGCACTACCAACGACGAATTGCTCACCATGAAGTGCGACATCCTGGTTCCCGCCGCACTCGAAAACGTGATCACCCTGAACAACGCGGAAGCCATCAAGGCGCGCATTGTTGCCGAAGCGGCCAACGGACCGACTACTCCGCACGCCGATGAAATTCTGGCTCGCAAGGGAATCACGGTGCTGCCGGACATTCTCGCCAACGCCGGCGGCGTCACTGTCAGCTATTTTGAGTGGGTGCAAAACCAGCAAGGGCTGGTCTGGGACGCGGAAGAGGTAAATGCCCGCCTGCAAAAAACGATCGTGCGCGCTTTTCATGAAATGGTGGAAACCATGCGCAAGCATCACGTGCCGCCGCGCGCCGGCGCCATGATTCTGGCGGTTGGGCGCGTCGCGGAAGCCACTTTGGTCCGCGGTTTGTTCCCGTAACGCTGAAATGTTTCTAAGCCAGCCGCTATACCACAACTGTTAGAAGCCCTACTCTGCAATTTTTCGAAAACTTTTTCTTGCGTCGCACCTCGTGCGCGCGTACATTCGCAATTGCCGGTGCGTTTTTGGTTGGTTTCCAAAAGCGCCCGGCAATTTTCGCTTGGAGTGAAATTGTGGCGAAATAGTGGCGCTGTTTATTGACGTGAAACTCTCGCGCCGGAAGAGATTAAAAATTTGTGCGGCTTGCTTTACGAGTCGCTGAGGATTAAGAACGAAAAATGTCCAACCACATAAATGTGGCTCCCAATTTATTACTTACCATTGCGGGATTTGATCCTTCATGCGGCGCGGGCATCGCGGCCGATCTCAAAACTTTTGCCGCTCACGGCTGTTACGGGGTGGCGGCGATCACTTCGCTGACGGTGCAAAGTACCGAAGGGGTGCAGGCGGTCCACAATACTCCCAGCGCCGAGTTGCGCGAACAACTGGAAGTGTTGGCCAGGGATTGCGATATCGCGGCGGTAAAGATCGGCATGCTTGGCAATCGCGGAAACGCGGTAGTCGTTGCTGAGTTTCTCGATACCCACAAATTCGCGCATGTGGTCCACGACCCGGTGATGAAATCTTCGAGCGGAACGGAACTGCTCGATGCCGCCGGACTCAAATATCTCGCCACGGAACTGCTAAAGCGTTGCACGGTCATTACTCCCAATGTACCGGAGGCAGAAATTTTAACGGGGATGGAGATCAAGGACCTGGCTGGCATGGAAGCTGCGGCCAGAAAGATTGTCGAGATGGGTGCGCACGCCGTAATCGTAAAAGGCGGTCACATGGAACGGGCCATCGACGTACTTTTTGATGGCGACAAAATCACCCAACTGGGTGGCGACCGGGTAAAGGCGGATAACTATCACGGAACGGGTTGCACGTTCGCGTCATCCATTGCCGCACAAATGGCCTCCGGCCGCGGGCTGACGGAAGCCGCTATGCTCGCCAAGGCTTACGTGACGAAAGCCATCGAAAAGGGTTACGCCATTGGCAAAGGGCGCATCCCGTTGGATCATTTCTACCGTCTGCGCACCGAACCTCCGGCGCGCGGTATCCATGAGGTGCCGCAACACGGCATGCACCCTGCCGCGGAACCGACCACTCATTAATTTATTCGGATTGGTTATCCCTCAAAAGTTAGGCGAAGAGTTGCGATTGAAGGCTCTGGCCTGGCTAGAAAGTCATCGCTATCGTTTCCAAACTACGCGGCCGGCAACAACTGTGGCCATGGGCGCGCCCTTGAAGCTGCGCCCATCAAACGGTGAATTCCGCGATTTACTGGATGAATCTTTCACGTTATAAGTCCAATCATGGTCGGTGGAAAAAATCGTCAGATCGGCCGCCTCGCCCTTGCTGATCTTTCGTTCGAGCCCAAGCACTCGCGCGGGACCGGTAGTAAATAATTCCACCATGCGCATCAGGGTGATCTTTCCGCTGTGCACGAGTTCCAGCGCAAGACCCAGCGCCGTTTCAAAACCCAAAATGCCGAAAGGGGCGCGATCAAACTCCACATCCTTCAAAGCCGGCTCGTGGGGCGCGTGATCCGTTGCGATCGCATCCACGGTGCCGTCCGCCAGTCCAGCCAGCAGCGCGTCACGGTCTTCGCGCCCGGCTAACGGCGGATTCATTTTGAAGCGCGAATCGTATTGCACATCCTCATCGATCAGCGTGAAGTGATGGGGCGTCACCTCACAGGTGACCTTCAGCCCACGCTGTTTCGCCCAGCGCACCAGCTCCAGCGAACTTTGCGCGGAGAGATGCGCAATATGCAGCCGGGCATCCGTCAATTCCGCCAGCTGCACGTCCCGCGCCACGCAGACTGACTCAGCAGCGGCAGGCATTCCGCGCAATCCCAGCCGCGTGGAGGTAACTCCTTCGCGCATCACCGCGCCATGCGCCAGGGAAACATCTTCGGCGTGTTCAATCACTGGAAGGTTAAGCGATTGGCAATAGTCCATCACTTGGCGCGCCAATTTTGCCGTAGCGATGGGCCTGCCATCATCGGACACCGCGACGATTCCAGCGTCTTTCATCGCCGCAATTTCGGCGATGTTTTCTCCTTTGCTCCCCACTGACGCCGCGCCGATCGGCCAAACTCGCACGCTGCCGGTCGATTTAGCGCGATCGACAATAAATCGCGTGACCGAGGCGTTGTCATTTATGGGTTTGGTGTTGGGCATGCAACACACCGCGGTGAAGCCACCGCGCGCCGCTGCTCGCGTTCCAGTCTCGATGCTCTCCGAAGACTCCTGGCCGGGTTCTCGCAAATGCACATGCATGTCGATAAAACCCGGCGCGATGATCAATCCGGCCGCGTCGAAAATTTCTGCATCGCGCGCGCCAGTAATCTTTCCTGGGCCGCCAATCTCCGCGATTTTCTCTCCGTCGAAAAGAAGGTCCTGTGCCGCGTCGGTTTTACTTGCGGGATCCAGCACCCGGCCGTTCTTAATCAGCAGCATGCGTGGATTCCTTTTTTTCTGGCGAGGCGTTGGGGGCACCCGGCTCATCCGCGAGGGCGCTTTCTCCGCCTTCTGTGGCGCCGGACATCAGCAAAAACAGCAACGCCATGCGCACCGCGATGCCGTTGGTCACCTGTTCGAGGACGCACGACTGCGGTCCATCGGCCACCTCTGGCGAAATTTCCACTCCGCGATTCATGGGGCCAGGATGCAGGATGAGGGCGTTTGGATTGGCGAGCCGCAACCGCTCGGCATTCAGTTGATAAAGCAAAATATATTCTTCCGCGGAAAGCGTGGGCTCATACATTCGCTCGGTTTGCACCCGAAGCACGAGGATCACGTCCGCGTCTTCAAGTCCGTCCTCGATTCGTGACACGCGGCGAATCACGCATCCCGGAGGACCGATCTTTTCCAGTTCGCGCGGGACCCACATCGCCGGGCCGCACAAAGAAAACTGGCCGCCGAACTTTCCAAGCAGGTGAATATTCGAACGGGCCACGCGACTGTGTTGAATATCGCCCAGAATGGTGACTTTCAAGTTTTCGATGGAGCCGCGGCGGTTCCGGATAGTCAGCGCATCCAGCAATCCCTGCGAGGGGTGCTCGTGGGTACCGTCGCCGGCGTTGATCACTGGTATATCGAGATTGCGAGCAACGAAATCTGCCGCGCCGGAGGCCGCGTGGCGCATCACCAGGCAGTCTGGCTTCATGGCGTTCAGCGTGTAGACGGTGTCCAGAAGCGATTCGCCTTTTTTCAAGCTGGACGCTTCCGCTTGAAGGTTCATGGTGTCCGCGCCCAGTCGCGAAGCCGCGGTATTAAAACTAATGCGCGTGCGCGTGGAATTCTCGAAGAACGCCAGAGTGACGGTTTTACCGCGCAAGGTGGCTAGTTTTTTCAGGGGATGCCGCTGAATTTCCTGAAACAGTTTGCTTTGGTCCAGCAGAAAAGTTAGTTCGTCCGCGCTGAGCGGTTCAAGGGCCAGGAGATCGCGAAAACGGTAGGTCACATCGTCACTTATGAAATTACCGGCCAATCTTCTTACGTTCGATCAGCAACGAAACACTGATCAATTCTGATCAACTGGGCATGAAAATATTCCTACGGCTCGACGCGATCGACCAGCACTACACGCTCTTCGCTGTCGATCTCTCGCAGCCGTACTTCCACGATTTCTGTATCGCTGGTTTGCACGCCGCGGCCAACATACTGCGCTTCGATGGGCATTTCACGATGGCCGCGATCAATCAGCACACACAACGACACGCGCTTTGGGCGCCCCAAGTCGAACAAGCCATTCATCGCCGCGCGAATGGTCCGGCCGGTATATAAAACGTCGTCCACCAGCACCAGGTCCATGTTATCCACGCCAAAGGAGATATCGGAAGATTGCAGCACCGCATGGGAAGCCACTTTGGAAAGATCGTCACGATACAAAGTAATGTCCAGCGTCCCGACCGGCACTTCGACACCATCGATCCCGCGCATGGCTTTCGCGATGCGCTGGGCCAGCGGCACGCCGCGGCGCCGGACACCGATCAGCGCCAGATGCTTCGTCCCACCGGATTTCTCCACAATTTCGTGCGCCAGCCGCTGAATGGTGCGATCGATTTCAGACGCGGACATGAGCTGAGACTTTTCTACGATGCGCATAAGTTCGCGTAATCCTATCATTGCTGCCGCACCGCGGCCAATGCAACGATGCTGTAACATTTGGATGATAGACTGCCGAAGTTCTTCGGGAGGAATTCAGGATGGCTGGTGGGCTCACGAGATTTGTGTATCGTGCAAGTCAGATTTTGGCGCTGTTACTGCTCGTTGGATTGCTCGCGGAGCTGCCGGTAGCGGCGCAAAACTCTTCAGTACAAACTGGGGCGCGCAAAAACAGCACGAAAGACGTATCTCGCGATTCTGGTAAGCCGAAGCTGGTGGTCATTGTGGTGGTCGACCAGATGCGCGGGGATTATGTAGATAAATTTCAGCAGCAGTGGACAGGCGGTTTGAAGCGCCTCGTCGATGAAGGGGCGTGGTTCCACGAGGCCGCCTACCCTTACGGCTCCACGGAAACCTGCGTCGGCCATGCCACAATTTCCACCGGAGCGTTTCCGGCGAGCCACGGCATGATCGGCAATGAGTGGTGGGACCGCGAGCAGCAGAAGGAGGTTACGTGTACTGCCGATCCGTCGGTAAAAAATGTGGCCTACGAAGGCGCGACCGCTTCCGCTGCTGCGGCCGGCGCGTCGGGGTCAACTTCAAACGGTCCCGGAGATAGCGCCGTCAAGATGCTGATTCCAGCATTTGCGGAGGAGTTAAAGTTCCAGTCTGGGACGGGGACGCGAGTCGTCGCGATGTCGCTCAAAGCGCGCGGCGCAATTACCTTGGCGGGGCATCAAGCCGATTCTGTGACGTGGTGGGATGGAGCCACCGGCTTGTGGCAGACTTCGTCAGCCTATCCACCAGCGCCGTTCATCGCTGAATTCGTAAAATTGCATCCCATCACGGAGGACTACGGTAAGACGTGGGCGCCTCTGCTGCCTGAGTCAGCGTATCTATATGACAAAACCGCGGTAAATCCCGGGGCGCCTGCCGGTTACGGCGCGGAATTTCCTCACCCCCTGCGTGGCGGTCCGGATAGTAAAGGCCCGGACCGTGCCTTTTATTTGCAGTGGGCCACGAGCCCATACGCCGAAACTTATCTCGCGCACATGGCGGAAAATGTAGTCGACAAGCTGAAGCTGGGTAGAGGCTCAGCTATCGATTTTATTTCCGTGAGTTTTTCTTCCGTCGACTACGTCGGACATTCTTTCGGTCCACGAAGCTGGGAAGTGCAGGACGAACTGGCTCGCCTGGATCGCGATCTAGGCGAATTCTTCACCCATCTTGATAAAACTGTTGGGCGCGGGGAATATGTGGTGGCTTTCAGCTCGGATCACGGCGTCGCGCCTGTGCCTGAAGACTTGCGGAAGACTGGCGTAGATGCAGGGCGCCTCAATGTCGAAGAAGTAAGAAATCGTATCGAGCAGGCGCTTGAACCGCTGCACTACGCAAAGCCTTCGGTATCTAAAATTGACGGGGCCAACGTGTACTTCACTCCCGAGACGTACGCCAAGTTGAAAAGCGATGCGCATGCTTTGCAAGCTGTGATCGATGCTATTCAAAGCGCTCCCGGAGTCGCTCGGGTATATCAAGCTGAGGAAGTGGACGACCGGCCGGCCACGCGCAATCCGATGCGCGACGCGGAGGCCGCCGGTTTTTTTAAATCGCGAAGCGGGGATTTGCTTATCGTTCCCAAGCCATACTGGATTTGGGATTATTCAGCGCCGGGAAAACCAGGCCGCAACGGTGGAACCTCGCACGGCACGCCGTATTTTTACGATCAACGCGTTCCGGTGATTTTGATGGGCGCCGGCATTCGTCGCGGAAAATATTACGGACCGGCTACGCCTGGCGACATTGCGCCGACGCTGGCCACTCTTTGCGGTATTACGCTGGCTACCCATGATGGCAGAACTCTTGCGGAAGCGCTTGGGGGGTCTCCATCAAGGCAAGGACCGCCATCTTCGCAGACACGATCAACGAGCGATGCCAACAGCTCTAGCGATCGCTAAAAAATTTCTCACAATCGCGTAGCGTTTTCTGCGGGAATTGTCCGCCGCGTCGGCCGCGCTTCGTGTTATTCTTCACCAGATGTGACCTCCGCTGGCCCTGTCGATCTCAGCGTTAACATCGGCGCTTTGCGCCTCAAAAATCCCATTATTGCAGCGAGCGGAACGTTCGGTTACGGCCTCGAATTCGCCCAGCTTATCGATTTAAACACCATCGGTGGTTTTGTTACTAAAGGGTTATCCCTCAACCCCATACAGGGTTCTCCTGCTCCGCGGCTGTGCCACACGCCTTCAGGAATGCTGAATGCCGTCGGGCTCCAAAACGTCGGTGTGCGGGCGTTTGTCATGGAAAAACTTCCGGTACTAAGAAAATACGTCACCCCCGTATTAGTTAACATCTTCGGGTATTCCACTGAGGAGTACACCGAGGTGGTCCGCATCCTCGAAGATGCTCCGGGAATTGCCGGGTATGAGCTCAATATCTCCTGCCCCAATGTGAAGCAGGGTGGCATCCAATTTGGTAGCGACCCCGCCATGGTTTCGCAAGTGGTGGGCGTCGCCAGGCAAGCGGCGGAGAGCCGGCCCCTATGGGTGAAGCTGTCGCCGCTGGTTACAGACATTAGGGTTATCGCCAAAGCAGCGGAAGAGGCTGGGGCGGACGGGTTGACGGTAGCGAACACCTACCCGGCGATGTCGATCGACGTCAAGACCGGCAGGTCCAGGCTGGGATGCCCTACCGGGGGGCTATCCGGCCCGGCAATACGTCCAATAACCTTGAGACTGGTCTGGGAAGCTGCCAGGGCCGTCAAGATCCCCATCATAGGGCTGGGAGGTATCGAGACGGTCGACGACGTGCTTGAGTACCTATCTGTGGGAGCCAAGGCTGTCCAAGTGGGCACGGCTAGCTTCGTAAGGCCAGGTGCGATAGGAGACTTAGCTGCGCAGTTAGAGAGGCGATCTACAGGGTTTAATGTACAGAATATACAGGGTTTAACTGAAGTTTTGGTACCTAAGTTGGATTGACCGGTCGGCCAGGGGCTGGTAGACTTTTCAGTATGATGATGCGAAAAAGACACAATATGCGACGTTCGATTCACATCCTCTACGCGTTCTTCCTGTGGATACCGGTGATGTTCCTGGCCGCTCAATCCATTGATGCACCTTTGGTGGCCCGGTCAAACGAGCCTGTCAAGCCCCTCAAGACTTGGGTAGGAAACGCAAGCTGGTACGGGCCTAACTTTGACGGTAAGACGACAGCTAACGGAGAAGAGTTCGACTCCGAGGCTCTGACCGCGGCGCACCCAAACCTCCCGTTTGGATCTATCGTGCGGGTAGTGAACGTCAGGAATGGAAAATTTGAAGTAGTACGCATTAATGACCGAGGTCCTTACCAAGAGGGACGCGAAATTGATGTATCCTATCGCGTGGCCAGAAAGATCGGCTTAACCCACGCCGGGGTTACTAAGGTCCGGTTGGAATTAATGCAGTTGCCGCAGCGCCCCTAGAGAGCCCCGGAAGGTCGGGGCCACAAACGTGACCTTGACCTTTGACGCTCATCCGCGAAGTAACCTGATCGTAGCCCTCGATTTTGATTCGTTATCAACCGCGGTAAAGTTCGCCAAGCAGATTGCTCCGCTTGTGGGCATGTTTAAAATCGGCGGCCAGCTTTTCACGGCAGCCGGGCCAGCGGCAGTTAAAGAGATCGCCGCACTGGATGTTGGCGTCTTTCTGGATTTGAAATTTCACGATATACCCAACACTGTCGCAGGGGCGGTGCTGTCCGCTGCTTCGTTACCAGGCGTTGAGTTGCTCAACGTGCATGCCCTAGGCGGCAGCGCCATGCTCCAAGCCGGCGTTCAAGCTATCAGCGCGGGGGTGGCCATGGGCGCGAATCGCGCCAGACTTCTTGCGGTGACCATCTTGACCAGCATGGACGATAAGGCTTTGCTGGAAGTCGGCATTACCGGCCCGGTCACGAGCCGCGCGACCAAGCTTGCGGTGATGTCGCAAAAAGCAGGTGTAGACGGCGTCGTGGCTTCCGTGCAGGAGGCCTTGGCGATCCGCGAAGCGTGCGGACGCGATTTTCTTATCGTGACTCCCGGCGTACGCCCCAAAGACGAATCGTCTTCAGCGCAACGCGATGATCAATCTCGCACTGCGACGCCCGCGGAAGCGATTCGTGCCGGAGCGGATTTCATTGTGGTGGGGCGCCCCATACTTGCGGCTCGCGATCCTCGGGCCGCGACCCAGACCATCGTCGAAGAAATTGCCGCGGCGAAGCAATTCTCGTAATTCTCCAAATTTGAATTCATTGGGCTGGCAATTTCGCCGCGCCTTTCCTTGACCACGGTGCGAGCCGCCGATAAGCTTGTGGTTCTCCTTCCAGGTGAAATGTTAAATGGATCAGATTCACGTTACATTGCCCGACGGCAAAGTCCAGGAAGTGCCCAAAGGCACTACGCCGCTGGAGATCGCCCGCAAGATATCTCCGCGCCTTGCTGATGCAGCGCTCGTGGCGCGGATCTCCGGCGGTAATGGCGTGCCGAATCCCACCGGTACGGATAACAGCGAATTGATCGATCTGCGTCGCCCGCTGGACTACGATGTGAAGTTGCAGATCCTCACGGAAAAAGATGCGGATGCGCTGTACGTGTTCCGGCATTCCGCAGCGCATTTGCTGGCGGCGGCTGTCACGGAACTTTTCCCCGACGTCAAGCTGGGCATCGGCCCGCCCATCGACACGGGCTTTTTCTATGAGTTTCTCCGTGAACAACCGTTCACTCCAGAAGACCTGGTGAAGATTGAAGCGAAGATGCGGCAGCTTGCGGCGCAAGACTTGCCTAACGAGCGCAAACTTCTTTCCAAGCCCGAAGCCATCGAGCTGTACAAAAGGACTAATCAGACATTTAAGTGCGAGCTCGTGGAAGAAAAAGCCACCGAGCCCATGGTTTCCTTTTACACCACCGGGAAATTTATCGATTTTTGCCGTGGCCCGCACATTCCTTCAACCAAGCGCATCACCGCCTTTAAATTGATGAGCGTGGCCGGCGCCTATTGGAAAGGCCAGGAAGCAAATCCACAGTTACAACGCATTTATGCAGCGGCTTTTTACACCCAGAAAGAACTCGACGAATACTTGCATCGGCTTGAAGAGGCCAAGCGCCGCGATCACCGCAAGCTCGGAGTGGAGCTGGATCTTTTCAGCATTCAGGAAGAAGCCGGCCCGGGACTTATTTTTTGGCATCCCAAGGGCGGGTTGATCCGCAAAATTACGGAGGATTGGCTGCGCGACGAACTGTTGCGGCGCGGCTACGATCTGGTCGTCACCCCACATATTATGAAGCTCGATTTGTGGAAGACCAGCGGGCACACCGGCTATTACCGCGACAACATGTTTGGCCCGGTGGAAGTCGAAAAAACCGACTATCAATTGAAACCCATGAATTGCCCGGGCCACATTCTGATCTACAAAGCCAGGATGAAGAGTTATCGCGATTTACCGGTGCGTCTCGCGGAACTTGGCACCGTTTATCGTTATGAGCGCAGCGGGGTGCTGCACGGGCTGCTGCGCGTTCGCGGCTTTACACAGGACGATGCGCACATTTTCTGCATGCCTTCGCAAATTGAAAGCGAAGTGGAAGCCTGCATGGATTTTGCATTCGCGGTCATGAAGACTTTTGGCTTTGACAAATTTGAGGTTGAACTGAGTGATTGGGACGCGTCTCACCCCGAAAATTACACCGGCAAACCGGAAGACTGGCAGCGCGCCACCGCCGCGCTGGCCGAAACCATGACGCGCATGAATATTCCGTTTAAGAAAATTGATGGCGAGGCTGCGTTCTACGGACCCAAAATAGACGTCAAGTTGATTGATGCGATTGGGCGCCCCTGGCAACTTACCACCGTGCAATTCGACTTCAACTTGCCTGCTCGGTTCGGACTGCAATACATCGGGGAAGATGGCGGCAAGCACGAGCCGCTGATGGTTCACCGCGCCTTGCTGGGTTCCGTGGAGCGCTTCTTCGGTATTTTGATTGAGCACTATGCCGGCGCGTTTCCGCTGTGGCTCGCTCCTGTGCAAATCGAGATTTGTCCCGTGAGCGAAAAAGTTGCCGATTACGCCCGCCACGTGACCGATACGCTCAAGAGATACGGATTTCGCGTGCATCTGGATGATCGCAACGAAAAGCTGCCCGCGAAAATTCGCGATGCTCAGCTGCAGAAGATCCCCTACATGATGGTCTTGGGCCCCAAGGAATCCGAGGCCGGAACAGTTTCGGTGCGCCATCGGACGAAGGGCGACCTCGGTCCTAAGCCGCTCCCCGAGGTGATCGAGTCGCTAACCAAGGAAGTCGAATCCAAAGCTATCGCCTAGGGCGGGGCAGTGCACAACTGCGTGCAGTTTCAGTTTTCGTGCCGCCAGTATTGAGCCGTATGCCGTGGACGAAATATTACCTATACGTATTAGTAGCTGCCATGATACCTTGCGCCAGCATGTCAGACTCAAGCCCTGTGAACCTGAATTCCAGCCCGCAATTTGCCACTGCGGAATATGCGCAGAAGACGTCCGGCGATGTCTGCATTACTTGCAAGCAGCCGATAAGCGGCCGCTACTATCGCATAAATGGCACGTTGACCTGCGAAACCTGCGCAGAAATTTCCCGGCGCCAGGCTCCTGTCGACTCTCACGCGTCCTTTGTTCGGGGCCTACTGTATGGCATCGGCGGCGCGATCGTCGGATTGATTTTGTACTCCACGTTTGGCATCGTGACCGGCTTGGTCATCGGATATTTATCTCTCGCTGTGGGCTACATCGTCGGCAAGGCCATTAACATGGGGTCCCGAGGGCTGGGCGGAAGACGTTATCAAATCGCTGCTGTGATTCTTACTTATGCGGCCGTCTCGCTTTCCGCGATTCCCCTTGCGATTTCACAGGCCAGAAAACATGTGCCGCCGAGTAAAATTCAAACACAATCCCCGAATTCGGCTTCCTCTGACGCAGATAGTACGGCCACTGTCGTTGCAGAAGACACGGGCGACAACGCTACCTCGCCTGCTCCCAAAAGCTTGGCCGCCGCGATTGGTTGGCTTACCCTTTTGGGATTGGCTTCGCCGTTTCTCGAGTTACAAGATCCGATTCACGGACTAATCGGCTTGGTGATTCTATCCGTCGGAATCCGTATCGCCTGGAAGCTAACCGCGGGCTCTGATTTGCAGGTGCTTGGCCCGTACGAAAATCGTCCGGTTTCGCCTCCCGTCGCGACGTGATCCAGCTTCCAAGAATTACTCCGTTCCCTTTGCCCGAACCGATTCGCGACTGTCCGACGTGTGGCGCCGCGCTTTCGTTGGGAGCGCTAGCTTGTCCTGAGTGTCATGCTTTGATCCACGGCGAACAACTCCTGCGGCTCACTACGGCCGCTAAAACTCTGGAAAAAGACGGCGATCCATACGAAGCACGCAATCAGTGGCTGCAGGCACTCGCGCTTCTGCCGCGCGATTCCACTCAAGCCCAATGGATTCTCGAGCACACCGCCGCGCTACAGCGGGCATCGACTGCCCCGAAAGGCGATCATGGATGGGCGGCAAAGCTGGGTCCGCTCGCGTCGATCGCTATTTTTCTTGCCAAGAGCAAGGCTGTACTGTTTGCCATCTTCAAATTGAAGTTTCTTCTCAGCTTGGGGACGTTTGTCGCGCTGTATTGGGCACTCTATGGGTTCAAATTTGGCGCGGGGTTCGCCGCTCTCATCCTTCTGCACGAAATGGGTCACTATCTGGATATCCGGCGACGCGGCTTGCCTGCGGACATGCCGGTCTTTCTTCCGGGTCTTGGCGCTTATGTACGTTGGGAAGCAATGGGGGTTTCCCGCGAAACTCGCGCCGGCGTGAGCCTGGCGGGACCGGCGGCGGGCTTCATCGGTGCG
>Ga0209006_10000984_pt1 | contig 26276 bp, 24 predicted proteins | sample JacPin_JW_Ref_O2_FD_188567 | JGI IMG/M metagenome (GOLD analysis project Ga0209006, IMG submission 188567) | Forest soil microbial communities from Algoma, Ontario, Canada - Jack Pine, Ontario site 1_JW_Ref_O2 (SPAdes) (version 2) | ecosystem: Environmental > Terrestrial > Soil > Boreal...
TCGATTCGGTGGGTATCTCTCGAATCTCGCGCCATCAGTTTATACTGTCTCTCCTAAAGAACCCTCGCACTCAGAAGAGGAAACACTTGGAAAGTGTGATCGCAAAGGTGCAGACGCTGATCGTTGGCGTATTGATGGTCTTGCTTATTCTCGTGATCGCGCTTTCCACCGTGCATCTGGGCGTGTTGATTGCCGAGGAGATATGGAAACGGCCAAGATTTCTTATTCAGGTTCCTGACCTGCTGGAAGTCTTTGGCTATTTCCTGCTGGTTCTGATCGGCGTGGAGCTTTTGGAAACGCTGAAGGGATACATCAAAAAAGACGCGCGGCATACCCGCATCGTGCTTGAAGTAGGCTTGATTGCAATGGCCCGCAAGGTCGTCACCACCGAGCCGAGCACCGTCTCTGCGCTAACCCTGTTTGGAATCGCGGCTATAATTCTGGCGTTAGGCTTGGCCTTTTATTTTGAAGGCGAAGCACATAGCAAAGCCGCGCGCTCCTGATACCCTCACTTGGCTTGCCTCGCCAGAAACCTCTCAATAAATCCTGTATCGAACTTTCCGGCCTGAAATTCTTCGTCCGCCATAATTCGCTGATGGAGAGGAATCGTCGTATGAATGCCCTCGATGATAAACATTCCTAGAGCGCGCGACATGCGAGCAATGGCTTCGGTCCGGTCTTTGCCGCGCACCACCAGCTTGGCGATCAGCGAATCGTAGTAAGGGGGAATTACGCCCTCCGCATAAGCGGCGGTGTCGAGGCGAACGCCCGTCCCTCCCGGCGGATTAAAGACGGTAATCTTTCCTGCCGACGGCGTGAACTTCTCCGGATGCTCGGCGTTAATACGGCACTCGATCGAATGCCCGCGATGCACGATCGGCTCCGTAATCACCTCGCTCAACTTCGCGCCGGCGGCGATCTTGATCTGGCTCTTCACCAGATCGACATCGGTCACCATCTCGGTCACCGGATGCTCCACCTGAATGCGCGTGTTCATCTCGATGAAGTGGAGTTGCTTGTCCTTGTCCATCAGAAACTCAATCGTGCCCGCGTTCCAGTATCCGATGGCTGCGAGCGACTTGCTCAAAACGTCGCCAATTCTGGCGCGCAGCTCCGGCGAAACCTGTAACGACGGTGACTCTTCCAGCAGCTTCTGATGCCGCCGCTGGATCGAGCACTCGCGCTCGCCCAGGCTGACCACGCTGCCGTGCTCATCGGCAAGAATCTGGAATTCGATATGCCGCGGATGCTCAACATACTTCTCCATGTACAAATCGCCGTTGCCGAACGCGCCCGCAGCCTCGGCCTGAGCGGCTTTGAACAATCCCGGCAGCTCCTCTTCGTTGCGGACGATTCTCATCCCGCGCCCGCCGCCGCCCGCCGAAGCTTTCACGATCACCGGGAAGCCCACGGTCCTGGCCCACTCGATCGCCTCGCCTTCGGAGCCGATGATCCCGTCCGAACCCGGTAGAATTGGCACGCCCGCCTTCTTCATCGTGCTGCGAGCTTTTTCTTTTTCGCCCATCAGCCGCGTCACTTCCGGCCGCGGGCCAATAAATTTGATCTCGCTGGTCTGGCACACTTCCGCAAAATTCGCGTTTTCGGCCAGCAACCCATAGCCGGGATGAATGGCCTCAACGTTCGCGATTTCCGCCGCGCTGATCACTGCCGGGATATTCAGATAGCTTTCCGCCAGCCGCGGCGGTCCGATGCAGATCGCCTCGTCGGCAAAGCGCACGTGCAGCGAATTGCGGTCGGCCTCGCTGTAAATAGCGACTGTGCGGATGCCCAGCTCCTTGCAGGCGCAAATCACGCGCAGGGCAATTTCACCGCGATTGGCAATGAGAATTTTCTTGAACATGGAATAAAGCTACGAGCCCCGAGTCATGAGCCTTGAGCTAGAACATGTGAGCTCACGGCTCGAAGCTCGTGGCTTACAAACACAACGGCGCGCTCTCAGCGCGCCGCGTGAAAACTTTGTCGTCACTTCTTCGGCCGGATCGAAAACAGCTCCTGCCCGTACTCGATCGGCTGACCGTTCGAAGCCAGCTTCTTCACAATCTCGCCGGCCACATCCGATTCAATCTCGTTCAACAGCTTCATCGCTTCTACGATGCAAAGCACCTGGCCAAGCTCTACCGTGTCTCCGACTTTGACAAACGGCGGCGCGCCCGGCGAAGGAGCTTCGTAGAACGTCCCGACAATCGGGGACTTCACCGCGTGCAGCACTTCTACGGGCTCGGCTGGTTTTGCGGGAGGCGCAGCCGGCGCGGCGGCCATGGGAGCGCCACCAACTTCTGGCCCAGCCTGCGGCGCAGAGGGCATGGCGAAAAAGCGCGGCTCGCCGTGCGTGTGCACCACGGTCTGTTCACCCGCGCGCTTGATGCGCACCTTGACATCGCCGCGTTCGAGTTCGAACTCGGCAATATCCTTCTCGATTAAAAACTCGATGAGTTCCTTCAGCTCTTTTTGATTCATTCGTGTAAAAGGCGGGACTGCCTGCCATCCCTACGCGCGCCCGGCGGAGACGCGCCAAGAAGCCGGGCTGATCTTTACTGCAGTCGCCAAACCTCTGCGCAAGATCGGTACCGGCTGAACTCTAAAACAAAAAACTATTAAGAAGACTGGGCTGCCAATACTTGGTTACTAAAATCAGACTGCCAAAAATTCCTTGCCCGTGGGCGTCAGAACTTCGCCTCCGCCCGCCGTCACCACTACCATATCTTCAATTCTGATGCCCCACTTGCCGGGGAAGTATACTCCCGGCTCAATCGTAATAACCATCCCCGGTTGCAGAATCTCTTCCTGACCGGCGGCGACCCGAGGCGCCTCATGAATCTCCAGCCCTACGCCATGCCCGGTCGAATGCGTGAAGTAGCGATCTAACTTTCGCTTCTTCAGCACCTTACGGGCCGCAGCATCCACCTCACCGGTGGTTGCTCCCGGCTTCACTGCGTCAATCGCTGCCTGCTGCGCTTCTTTAACAGCTTCATAAGCCTGACGGGCATCATCCGCCACAGAGCCTACCCATACGGTGCGCGTCTGGTCCGAACAATAACCGGAAAGTATAACACCGAAGTCGCACACGACGAACCCTCCGGGAGCGATCGCCTGATCCGAAGCTCGCCCATGCGGCAAGGCCGACCGCGCCCCGGAAGCAATAATTGTAGGAAACGACATGGCCTCCGCACCTGCCCGTCGCGCCGCCAGTTCCATCTCAGCTGCGACTTCAACTTCTTTTATGCCACGCCGGATGACCTTCAGCGCCCGGTCGAACAATTGCGCTCCTACTAACACCGCCGAGCGGATAAACGCGATCTCGTCCGTATCCTTAATCATGCGCGCGCGTTCGATAATGGCGGACGCGTTTTTCAGCACAGTCCCGGAAGGCAGCAGCTTCGCCAGGCGCTTCTTGTCGGCGATGGTAAAGTGCTCGGACTCGATCCCGACCGCAAATTTCTGCCGACCCTTGCGCTGCTTCTCGAGAAATTCTCCCAGTCCCCCCAGCGCTGACTTCTTCGTGATCACCACCTTCGCGCCTTTTACCTCTTCATGCGCCTGCGTGTCATAGCGGACGTCGGTAAAGAAGACGCTTCCCGCTTCTTCAACGAGAAGCAGCCCGGCGCTCCCGGTAAATCCACAAAGGTATCGAATGTTGGGAAGATGGCTGACGAGCAGAGCGTCGTATGGCGTAGTCGCCAGATGGTCCCGCAATTTCTGCTGCCGCGCGAGGAAGTTCATTTCGCCGAGTTTAACAGGGTCGCAGGGGGCAGGTGGCGCGGAACCTGCTATAGGATGCTCTTCCAGCTATTGCAGCTTCGCGTACTCAGCCTTAGCTTCTTTCAGGATGGGCGTGCCGGCATCGGCATCTTTCCACAGAGCGAGGAAGCCTTTGTAAGCCGCCAAGGCTCGTACTCGTGCGGCATCGGCATCTGCGCCCTGAGAAGTTCTCGCCTGCACAGCATTCGCCCTCGCCACGCCCAGATGCGCTAGCGCTCCCGTCCAGCAGTTCCAGACGAGGCCGCCGTGGTCGAGAATTTTCTGGAACTCGGCGGCGGCTTCTTTGCCCTGTCCCGCCGCCAGATACGCCTCGCCGCGCACATAGGTGGGATAGAGGCAGGAAAGGTTGTTGACGAACGCAATCTGCCCAAATTCAATGGGCATAGCCGCTTGCAATGCCGTCAGCGCCGCGGCCGGATTTTTCTGATTCAGTTCCACCTGCGCCTGAATCGCGGGCAGCCACAGTTGTTGCACCTGCGTATCCAGCGGATAGTGTTTCCCCAGGTCCTGCGCCAACGACTCGGCGTGCGCCGCGTCTCCCGCCAGGGCAAAGGCGAGCGCGGCTTCGACCTGCGTGCTCTGACTCGCTGGAGCCAGCTTCAAGGCCTCCGTTGCCTGTTGCCGCGCTTCTGCCAGATAACCGAGAGCCGCTTCCCGCTGCGCCGCAATCGCCTGAATGCTCGCGCCCGTTTCTTTGCTGTCGGCCCGTATCGCCGACTCCACAGCCCGTTTAGTTAATTCCCGCGCCTTTCCCAGATGACCCGCATACGCCTGGGTATCGGCTTCGAGCGAGAGACCACTGTTCTATTCTGGCTTACCCGCAAACCACTGTTGCTGTTCGGCCATGGCAGCCGAGTCGGAACCGACCACGACTGCCGCTACCGGCAACAACCGTCTCGGAACAATCGCCCTCGGCTGTCCGGTCGAACGTAACTCGACTGTCTCGTGTGGAGCGGGCACTCCTGCCCGCAATCTCGCGGAAGTTTGCTCCGCAGGGCGCACCAATGCGTTCGCCCCCGCATTCGCCGCTCGCATCCGTCCGGTCTCCGTGTCCCGCTTCAGCCGCTGCAAGTCCGTCCGCATATCGGCTACATTCTGGTAGCGGAGATTGCGGTCTTTCTCCAGAGCTTTGTTGGTAATGTCTTCGAATTTAGGCGGAATGTTGCGATTGAAACGAATCGCGGGCGGCGGATCAGAGTGCAGGATGGAGTCGAAGATCAGCGCCGTGGTTTCTCCGTAAAACGGCAGCGTGCCCGTCGCCATCTCATAGAGAACGGTCCCGAAAGAAAACAAGTCGGTGCGCGCATCCAGTTCCTTGCCCCTGGCCTGCTCCGGAGACATATACGCCACGGTCCCGAGCGTTGCGCCGGGACTTGTCAGCTGTTGTTCGTCTACCGTCCGAGTGTTGGCAGCAGCGACCTGGCTGGAAGAAGATGGCGTAGTCGTAACCTTAGCCAGACCAAAGTCGAGAACTTTGGCGTGTCCGCGCTCAGTGACAAAAATATTTGCCGGCTTGATGTCGCGGTGAACGATTCCCTTGGCATGCGCCGCATCGAGCGCATCGGCGATCTCAATTGCCAGAGAGAGAATCGAGTCAGTCTCCATCGGACGGTTGCCGATGCAATGTTTCAACGTCACGCCATCCAGAAACTCCATGACGATAAACGGCTTCTGATCCTGCTGTCCGATCTCATAAATGGTACAGATATTCGGATGATTCAATGCCGACGCCGACTGCGCCTCGCGCTCGAACCGGGCCAGCGTCTGCGCGTCGTTGGCGACATCGTCAGGCAGGAACTTCAGGGCGACGAAGCGGTGGAGTTTAATGTCCTCGGCTTTGTAGACAACACCCATGCCGCCGCCGCCGAGCTTCTCCACGATGCGGTAATGAGAGATAGTCTGGCCGATCATTCTTCGTCGTATTCAAGCTTGGGGGGCGACCTGTGTTCACATGAACTATTCGCGGTCGTACTTAGGCGCGCCGCTATGTTATGCGGGATGCAAGCGTCCAGTCAATGAAAGCCTTGCAGTCGGGCGAGACCCTGCTCTCGCCGTCTAGCGATGGACGAATTGTGAAACGGTAAAGGCTGCAAACACAAAACCGCCGTCCTGACGGGTTCTTCAGGACGGCGGCTTTAATCTTCGAACTCGCTGCTGCTTCGGACGTTATGTCTGAATGATTCGCGGCGTGATGAAGAAGATCAATTCCTGGTTTGAAGTGTTGACCTGCGTGTGCTTGAACAGGTTGCCCAGGATCGGCAAGTTGCCGAGCAACGGCACCTGCGTGATGTTGATCGAGTTCTGCGTCTGGATGACGCCGCCGATCACCACCGTGCCGCCATCGGTTACCAGCACTTGCGTGGTGGCCTGCTGCGTGATCAGTTCCGGGTTGCCCTGTACTTCCTGACCGAAGTTCGGCGTGGTGTTTTCCACGTCAACGTTCAGGAAGATGGTGTTCTCCGACGTGATCTGCGGAGTCACCGTCAAGCGCAGGAACGCATCGACGTAGGTCACAGTCGGAGGACCGCCCAACTGCGCCTGCGTCACGATCGGAACGCGCACGCCCTGCTTCACCAGAGCCTGAATGTTGTTCTGCGTGACCACTCGCGGACGCGACAGAACTTTCAGCAGGCCGCGCGATTCCGCCATCGAGAGCATGGCGTCAATTCGCACGTTGTTGCTGGCGTTCACCAGGCTGAAGCCGCTGGTGGGCGAAGTGGAACCCAGGTTCGAGAACAGAGGAATCGAAGATCCAGTTGAGGAGCCCGAGCCCGGTACCGTAACGTAGCCGGGATTCAGACCGTTGACCGTCGTCGCCGACGAACCAACCGCCTGGTTGCCGCCGATGCCGGTGTGTCCGTTGCCCCAGGCGAAGCCGAGCTGTGTACCGATGTCGCGGGCGAACTGGCGCGTCGCCGCAACCACGCGAGCTTCGATTTCGACTTCCTGAGTCTTGCGGTCGAGCTGCGTCAGCAGGCGGTCGACCACCGGAATCACCTTGGGAATATCGTTGACGATGACGGCGTTGGTGCGATCATCCGCTACCACGTCGCCGCGCTGCGAGAGGAACTTCTTGATCGTCGGAATTACGTCTTTCGCCTTCGCGTAGCTCAGGAAGCGGGTAACCGAGGTTTTTTCCACGGCCATCGCTTCGGATTCGATCTGCGCGCGGCGGCCATCGGCTTCGTGCTTCAGAGTGTCGACGGTGGCGATGCGCAGGACGTTGCCTTCCAGCTCACGCGCCAGGTCGTTGTTCTTGAGCACGATGTCGAGCGCCTGATCCCACGGCACATCGTCGAGCACAACCGTCAGGGTGCCGTGCACATTCGGATCGAGCACGACGTTGAGTCCGCTGATTTCGTGAATCAGGCGGAAGAAATCTTTCAGGTCGACGTCTTTCAGGTTGACCGAGATCGGCTCGCCCGTATACTTCGGACCCGCCGTCACCGGCTGTTGACCAATCTGCGCGCGCTGTTCAGCGGCGAGATTCACCGCCGGCTGAGTCTGGGCTTGGGCAGCGTGGACGCTCACCGGCAGCAGTTCAGCAGCGGTCTTATCGGAGAAGCGCTCGGCCGCTTCCTGCGAGCGAACCGTCGGCTCGTCGGCAGCCGGAGTCTTCGTGTCGGCCTTCGCCTGATACTTCGGCTCGACGACCACATAATCGCTCGGCGAAGTCGCAGCGGGCTTGGCCGAAGCGGTCACGGCAGCCGGAGTCGTCACGGTGGCCTGCGCGACAGCCGGTGCCGGAGCGCTCACTGGAGCCGCCTTCGCGGCCGTCACCGAGTGCACCGTCAGCACCAGCTTGTCCGCCGGTCCCGGCGTCAGATCATAGGTGCAGGCCTCGTTGAGGTCAACGACGATGCGAGTCGTCGGAGGCACCTGCGCATCCGTGCCGATGCGCACGCCCTTCACGCTGGAGGCTCCCACAGCAATGTGGTTGCGTCCGGTGGCCATCACCGTCGCCGGCAAGTCCACCACTAAGCGCGTGGGTGTGTCCAGGGCGGTCACCTTGGGCGTGATCGCGCCGCTGGATTTCATCTCGATCTTGACATCATCCGATCCCCGGACAACGTCGACTCGATCGAGCCGGCTCGGCGTCTGAGCGGCAGCCATCGCCGTCAGAACCAGCAACGATACGAACATCATGAGCTGTTGCTTTCGCATTTCGCTTCTCCCCAACTCGCAGGCCTGGGGCCCGCGTGTCCTTCGTCAAACTTGGATTTCGGCTCCGGTCGCCCGGCGCCGCCCCTCAAAATCCTGGTCCTACACTGCCGGAGTTACAATCCGTTTTGTGACTTCTCGCGTGGAAGTCTTGCCCAGCTTGTCCTGCACCGTCTCCTGGAAGGTGACCGAGTCGCCGGTGATCTTCACCACATAACCGTTGAACACCGGATCGTTCTCGCGCAGGAAGTACGCCTTGTTCAGGTTGTTCGTGACCACGGCGATGAATCCGTTGTCCGACTTCACCACGCCGCGCACATTGATGTTGCCGATCTCCAGGCACTTCTTGCCGGTAGAGCAACCCGAACCCTGCTGCTGCACGACCGGGCTGAAGAACGGATCGCGCTTCCCGCTCATCGCCCACTTCTTGTCTTCCGCCTTGTCGGCCTTCTTTTCGTCGGCCTTCGCAGGCGCTGCCGGTGCTACGACGACTGGTTCCGTCTTGGCTGCTACGGCAACCTCAACCTGAGTCTTCGGATCGAGCTTCGCGCCAGCCTTCGGAGCCATCGGATCGGCTTTCACCGCCGTGGTCTGAGGCTTCGCGACTGCCAACTGCATCTTCGCAGCGGGCGGAGTATTTTTCGCGACCGCAGGCTGCACTTGAGGTACAGCCTTTGCCACAACCGGAGCATTCTTTGTTGTGGCTGTCGCTTGCGCCACTGGAACATTCTTTACCGTGACTGGCGCAGGTGCTGGCGCTGAACTCTTCGCAACAACTTTCGGAGCCGCCGTCTTCGCCGGAGCCACCGCTGCAGCCTGCATTCCGCCTTGCGTGTGCAAGGTCAGAATCGCTTTGCCCGCCGCATCGCTCAGATCATAAGTAAGAGACTTCTCGAGATCGACCACAACACTGGTCGTCGGAGGAGTCTTGCCGTCCATGCCGATGCGTACGCCCTTCACGCCGCCAGCGTCGACTGCAATCTTGTTCTGCGCGCTGGCAACCGAGGTTTCCGGGAACGTGATCGCGATACGATCGGGAGATTTCAGCTTCTCCACCTTCGGCGTCACCGCTTCGCTGGAGCTGATTTCGATCTGAACCGAGTCCGCGCTCTTCACCACATTTACTTTTTGCAGCTGGTTATGAGACGAGCCCGAAGCAGCCTTCACGGCTGGCGCCGACTTCGTTGCCGTCGCCGGAGCAGCCTGAGCTTGCGCCGACTTTGCTCCCGGAATCTGCGCGGGTTTCACCGCCGGTGCGGGCGCTCCCGGCGCAGGTTTCGTCGATGACGCTGGCTGAACTGATTTGGGTTGAGCAGAGGCCGGCTGCGCCGCCGCTGGCTGCGAAGCAGCAGGAACTCCCGCTGCATCCAGAGCCGCGTTGGAATCGTTGGCCTGCTTCTGCTGCAGCGACTTCGCCACGCTGCGCGCGTTGTCGATGGCGTCGGTCTGGGCCGCAGCCTTAGGAGCTAGCGAACCCGCCGTCATCGTGAGTGCCACTGCCAGAATCGTCAGCTTCATCATGGTCTTCTTCGCCATCTTCATAGCTGGTCCCTACTTCGCCGCCGGCGTCGCCGCGGGTTTTGCCCCGGCTGCGCCTGCCGCATTAATTTGCGTATCGTGACTGAAGTACGTCGTGGCGGTGAACGTCGCCACAATGCTCTCGTTCGGAGCGTACTGGTACGTGTGCTTGGCCTTGGCCTGCTGAGGATTCCGCGTCGTCGCCACCAACAGATTGCTGATGTTGATGATGCGCTCCAGCTTCTGAATCCGGTCGAAGAATCCGAGCACCGAGTAGTACGGTCCATCGGCCTCGATGTCGAACGGAACCTCGCTGTAATACTGCTGCGACTTCACATCCTTCGCCGCATAGCGCCGCAGCCAGATTCCCGCTTTCTGCGCTTCGCCATCGAGCATCTCGATGAAGCCGTCCAGCTGCTTCTCATCGGGAACGATGCGCGCCTCGATCTCCAGTTGCTGCTTCAGCTCGGCGAGCTGTTGCTCGATCTGCTTCAGCTTCGGCCGGTAGGACTCCAGTTCGTTGTTCTCCCGGATCTTGGTTTCCAGAGCCTGTTGCGCCGCCGTATTCTTCTGGTCCTGGCTCTTGAACACGGTGAAGTAGAGCGCCGCCGTCACCAGAAGGCCGCCGGCGAGAACCACTCCCCACTGCTTGATGCCCGATAGTTCGCTAAAATTCATCGCCATAGGTCCGCCTTTACGACTTGCCCCCTCGGTCGCAAGCCAGGATGAACTGGAATGCCTGCATGTCCTTGATCTGCTCGTCTTGCCACGTCTCTTTGATTTCGACGCTCTTGAAAAACCCCGTCTTCTGCAGATTCGCAATCAGGTTGGCCACCGCGTCGGTCGATAACGCCGTACCTTCCAGATTCACCGACGGTCCGGTGTCATCCATCTTGTTCAGCCAGACAGCTTCGGTGTTGTTCACCGTCTCGCCCATCATGGCCATCAGGTTGACCGGAGTCGTCTGGTTGTTGCGCAGGCCGTCGATCACATCGACGCGCCGCTTGTAAGCGTCCGCCTGGGTCTTGCGCTCCAGGAATCGCGCCTTCACATCGGCAAGCTCGCGGTTCTTGCGTTCCGCTTCGGTCATCTTGACCGCGATCGCTTTGCCCTGATGATCCAGGCGGTACCAGTAGCCCAGGTTCAGAAGTCCGGCCAGGATCACTACGACCAGGACCTTCAGCTTGGGCGAGCCCATATCGCCCATTTCCATCGTGGGCATCGACGGGCCGCCGCCACCCCGCTTGTTCTTTCCCTTGGCTGATTCGAGCAGGTTAATTTTGATCATAGGGATTCAAAGCTCCTCAGGGCCAAACCCACGGCCACCGCCAACTGCCCCGGGTTTTGCTCCACTAGTTCCGCGCCGTGTCCTTCGGTCGGAGGCGTCACCCGCTGGAACGGATTGAACAATTCGACCGGCATGGAGAATTCTTGCCGCAACGCTTCCACCAGCCCCGGCACCTTCGACGAGCCGCCCGCGAGATAAATCTTCTCGATGTGCTCGCCCGCCGCGCTGGCGCGGAAGAAGTCGAACGTCTTCTGAATTTCCAGCACGATGATTTCGGTCACCTGCTGCAGGATCGGCTGCTTCGCGTCTTCGCTGACCGTGCCAACCTTGTTGCCCAGCTTGAGCGACTCGGCATCGTCGAAGCTCAGATCCAGCTCCTTCTGCAGCGAGTCGGTGTACTGATGCCCGCCCACGCTAACGTCGCGCGGGAACAGCGGCGTCGTACCTTTCACGATGTTGATGTTCATCACGCTCGCGCCCAGGTTCAGCAATGCAACGACTTGTCCCGGCGCCGGCTGGTAGTTGTACTCGTAGCAGTTCTGCAGCGCCAACGCGTCAATGTCCACGATAGCGGGGGTACGCCCGGCCATCGAGAGTACGTTGGTGTAGTTCAGAATCTTGTCCTTCTTGACGGCCACCAGCAGCACATCCATCTGCGGGTTGCCCACCTCGTCGGAGAGAATCTGGTAGTCGAGGCTGACGTCGGCGAGATCGAAAGGGATATGCTGCGCCGCTTCTTTCTCGATGGTCTCGGCCAGTTCCTGGTCGCTCATCGAGGGCAGCGAGATCTTCTTCACGATCACCGAGTGGCCGCTGACCGCGGTCGCAACGGCTTTGGTCTTGATCAGGTTGTCGTTGAACAGCTTCGAGATCGCGCTCGAAACCGTGCCCGAATCCACGATCATCGAATCGACCACGATGTCAGACGACAGCGGCTCCAGGCCGATGTGCGCCACTTCGATCTGGCCGCCCTTCTTTTTCAGCTCCACGGCCTTAATGCTCGACGAGCCTACGTCCAGACCCACAATCGACTTCGATCCCATTCCAAACATGTGCCCCGCCTTTTGTGTGGCGCGGACGCTTTCGCCCGCGACGGTTAACTAACTCTGTCCGGCAGCCTTCGCTGCTGCCTTCGGTTTTCGCTTCGACTGCGGTTCCATCTCGCTCGACTTCTCTTCCATCCACTGATCCAGCCGCGACTTTTTAAAGCGCCAGCGGTTGCCCAGCTTGAACGCCGGAATCTTTTGTTCGCCGACGTACTTGTACAGCGTGTCCGGGCTCACGCCCAGATACTGTGACGCCTGGCGAATATTCATCACTTCCCGCGAGTCGGCCATAGTTCTTAGTCTCGGTCTCTCGCCCTCGCACGTTTCACCGCTGCCGTTTTTCCGGCCCGCACGTTTTCGCTTGAGAGACGCCGCCCTCTTGCTTCCACTCCGAGGGCTCTCGGTGTCCAGAGCATATATCAGCCCTGTAAAGCCTCTGCCTCAGTGCGAACATGCCGTTTTTATTGGGTTTTCTACTGGTTTTCTGGAATGGAGAAAAAGCCGAAGGTGGCCTGACTACCAGATGTTGTGGTTTTGCAGCCAGCAGATACTATTAGAAGCATTCACGGCAGCCGTCCCCATCCGTCACCTGAAGTCCGGTAACTGAAGTACTACAGACGGTACGGTGGTACTACGACGCCCGGCGAAACGCCATATTTCTCAGTGTCTTTGCTTAAGAGGAAAATTCGCCGCACCTACGGAATCCAGCTCTTGCCCTTAGGAATTCAACTCGATTGCCCAGCTATTCCTGACATCGGATAGTTACGTTGGCATCGCAGCGCAATGCTGCGGTGCGAGGAGTGTTCTATGAGTTGGAAAGGTTTTACTCTCTCCCTTCTGTTGGTTGGCGGACTTTCAACGTTGAACCAGGCGGCCTTCGCTACCACCCCAGTTGTTCTAGTTACATCGCCCACGGGCGGCTCGACAGATTCGTCCCCGGTAAACTTCATTGCATCGGCCAGCAGCCCCGATTGCGCCAAGGGCATCGCCGCCATGCGGATTTATACCGCTCCGGGAGTCGGCGCTTATACCACCGATTCCGACTCATTGAATGTGGATATCCCTCTCGCGTCCGGTACCTATGACACCGTCGTTCAGGCCTGGGATAACTGCGGCGGCGTGGGCAAAACTCCGGTGACGATTACGGTCGAGGGAAACACTCTGCCGCCGCCGAAATTCTTGTACTCGTCGGACTACGCGGGCAGCAAAGTGTACGAATATCTGGTGAATGCTTCCACTGGTGCGATCACAGCCACATCGCAAGGCTCCATCGCCACGCCTTCCTATCCTGAGCGCATCGCTTCCGATGAAGGTGGATTCCGGCTCTATGTCACCAGCACCCCACAAAGTGGGTCCGTTCTTTCCGCATATTTCATCAACCGCTCGAACGGAAGTCTGCAAGCGGTTCCGGGCTCTGCCGGTTCATTGGGGACCGGCGTGCCAACCGCAGTGGTCGTCCATCCATCCGGAGACTTTGTCTACGTCACCACCACGGTTGGAGGCCAATTCCTATCGAACTATATCTACGCGTTCAAAGTGAACAGTAACGGATCACTCACCGCAGTTCATGGATCGCCCTTCTCCGCCAACTACTGGCAGCAGCAAGCGCTCATCGACCCGACGGGCAGCTACCTCTACACGGCGACTTATTACACTGGGTCCAATATCGAGGCCTTTGACATCAACAAGAGCACCGGCGCCTTGACGCCGATGGCGGGCGAGCCGTTTGCCATACCTGAAGACGAAACTGGCTGCACCAGCGGGGCATACGATATGGCGTTCGCCCAAAACGGCCAGCATCTGGTGGTCCCGGAATATTATTGCAATGGGGCGGTCACCGTCTTCGACGTCAATTCGAATGGAAGTCTGACCAACGCCCCCGGTTCGCCGGTCATGGATCCGATACCAGCCGGTGAGCCTTTCGATCTGCAAGCCATCGCCGTCGATCCACTCAATCGCTGGTGGTATTTGTATGAGTACTTCCCCGGCGAACTACCGAGCATGGACCTCGCTACTCTAACTGCCCAGGACACGGTGGAAAGAAGCAGCATTAATTGTGGCGACATCATTCGAGCCGATCCTTCGGGAAAGTTCGTGTATGCCATCGGCAACACAACTGGCGACGGGATTTGCTTCGAAGGACCGGGAGCAATTCTGGGATTCTCGGTGAACCAATCCAACGGGACTTTGACCCCGCTGCCGGGGTCGCCGTTCCCCTCGCCCAACGCCGACTATTACGGCGAAGATGGGCTTGTAGTCACAAAGTAAACCTTCTACAGAAACTGGAGAAACGAAAAGCCGGACAGCTCTTGAAGACTCAATTTCAAGACGCTGCCCGGCTTCCGTATGTCTTATCGAAAAAAGTCTTCTCTACTTTACTGCACGTCGGAAACTTTGCCGTTCACGAACGTGACCTTCATATCTTTGTAGATGAAGATCTGCTTCGAGGTCAGTTTCACAATCTTATCGGGCTTGCCCAGAGCGTTCGTGACCTGGTCGGGAGTCATGCCAACTTCCACGGTCTGCGGATCGGCCTGTTGCTGCTGATCCTGGCCTCCGCCGTTATTACCGCCGGCCTGCTGCTGGCCTTGATCCCCGCCTTGCTGCTGCTGGTCGCCGCCTTGCTGATTATTGCCCTGCTGATTGTCGCCGCCGCTGTTATTGTCGCTCAGAGTGAAGACTTGCGCGATTGTGTCTTCCACTTCCCCGGCCTGCGCCTTGGCTAATGATCCGGCGGCAAATTGGAAGATCACATTCACTTTGTTGTAAGTCGCAGGATCGACTTTGTTGCAGGTGTCGCACGATACGATGGACAGCGTGACCGTATCTTTATCGGGTTTCACATCGATCTTGGTGGCATAGACCTTGTCGCCAATCTTAAAGAGCTTGGTGCTGGTCTCGTTGCTGGCGGCATCTGGGGTTTGCGGGCATTTATGGGTCAAGCCGCAAAACTTGGAGCCGAAATCCTTCACCTTGCCGCCGGCTGCGGCTGCTGCGGCCGACGCCTTGACGGTTCCGTTCTGATAAGTCGCGGTGGGCCAGACTGAACTCTTGTAAGGCAGACCAAGAATTCCGCCTTTCTGCACGGCCAGCACCGTGCCTTCCTCAACCACCTGATATCCGCTGGAATCGGAGCCCATCTTGGCCAGCTTGTATTGTGCCTGCAATTGCTCCTGCAGACTCACGGCTTGCGCCGTTGCCGCCGGCAGCGGAATGATCACAGCGCCTGTCGTCGCCATCGCAGCAGCAACTGCCACCGCGGAAATGATGCGTTCAAACTTCTGCCCCATACGGAATTTCCTCCCCAAGCCGAAGCAATCGGTGATTCGTTCTGAGCCCTGCGTTGCGAGTGCTGAGAGTGACTCTTGACTTACCGCCCAAGTAGAGCAAATGCTTGAAATCTGGTCCCTGGGATTTATTTCTAAAGAATTGGCCGCTGGCCGCCTGTCGTCAGAATCGACGACAAGCGGCCAGCGCCTGTTTGAGGTTTTACTGCGAGCCGCCGCCGGAAGAGGTGGCGTCTTGCTTGGCATCTGTTTCCGCCTGATCCGCCGACTTATCCTGATCTTCGATCGCTTTGGCAGCGGTCTTGTCGGGGTCCGGAGGAGGCACGTCAGAGGGCTTCGTCCCGCTGTCAGGAGCCTTCGGCATGCCGTTGGTTCCCGCCTTCGAAGCCATTTCCTTCATGCCGTTGTCGATCTGCTCCTGGAAATGATTGTTCATTTCCTGCAGATCGTCGACTGCAACCAGCACGGTCTTGCCTGCGGCGCAATCGTTCTTCTTGCTGCTGGCGATGCTCACATTCACTTTCTGGTCGCCATCGGGAGTGTCGGTGAGCCGGGTAATGACATCGCCCTGGGAGAGCGCGCATTCCTGGCCATCGGCCACTACGTCGAGGTCCGAAGAGACGATGAAGGTGCGGTGCGCCGGATCGAGTGCCGGAGGAGGCGTATCAGTGGACGCCGCCGGGGCCGCGCTAGCCTGCCCGCCGCCGGAGTTTCCCGCCTGTTGCGCATCCTGCTGCGACGCCTGAATCTGCGCCTTCACTTCATCCGCGATCGCCTGCTTCACTTCGGGCGAGAGCGCAACCTGGCCGGAATCGCCGCCACCGCCGCCATTGTTGCTGGCGACTTGACCGCTATCACCGGCATCGGCAGCAGCTGCGCCGGCATCCGAGGCTGCTTCTGCCTGCGCGGTGTAGGCCGCCTGCAGGTTCGCCGCAATCAGCCAATCCGTAAGCCAGAACGCCGGTCCGGCGTAAACCGGATACGGGTGCCAGTACCAGCTCCACGCGCCATACCACGGAGCGCCGCCCCATCCCCAGCCCCATGCAATCGGAGCTGCCCACGGGTTATAGGCCCACCCGTAGAATCCCGCGCCGAAGAAGTAGGGATGGTAGTAGCCGTAGTAGTTATAACCGTGCCAGCCATAGCCGCGGAAGACTCCGACGCGGTAGGCGCCATGGTAGTAGTAGGTGCGCGAATAATAAGCGCGTCCGCCGCGCGTGACATAAGCGCGCTGCACGTATCCGCCGCGGTGGCCAACTGTCACCACGCGCGCGCCGTTGTGCATGCCGACCACGGTGCGTCCGCCGCGCAGGTTGTTGTGAATCGCCATGCCATTGCGATTGATGGAACGGACTTGGCCGTTCGGACGAACGCTGGCCGACCCACCGCCACGCATCGAGACATTGCGTCCCGGAGGCGTGTGGCTGCCAGCGCCGCCTCTGGCGTTCGTGTTTCCGCCCGGACGATTGTTTCCACCGGGGCGATTGTTGTTCGCTGCTCCCGGACGATTATTGTTCGCACCACCGGGCCGGCTGTTATTTGTCGCGCCAGGACGGTTGCCCCCGGCCGAGGTGTTGCGGTTCCCGGTATTGCCAGCGGGCCGATTTCCGGTGTTGCCCGTCGATCGGCTCGGCGTCTGAGTGTGGCTTTGGCTGGGGCTGGAAGTGTGGCTTTGCGTGTTGGAATGTTGCGCCGGCGCGCTGTGGCTCGGAGCAGCACTATGGCTCGGCGCGGCCGCATGGGAAGGCGCGCTCGGCTTCGATGGAGCGCTCGTTTTATGCTGGGCCAGAACAAACGACGGCACCAGTACGACTAGCAACAGCAGAAATGTTTTTCTCAATGCAGTTTCCCTCAACTTGGAATTCATCGCCGACTCCTGACCTCGCAGATTTTTCCGACTAAAGACGGAACCCGAAACCGTCTGTTTCGTCGCGCTATTCGTTACTTTTCTTTACCGCCGAGGGGGATTACCGGACATTATGGCCCGATTCCACGCGTAGCACACCCTTTGGAATCTGGAATCTTGGGCGCCCAAACGTTACCAAAACTTGGGCCTCCGCGCAATCATTGCCTTGTGTACGCCCTTGATCTTTTGAATTCTTTAGATCGCTTGATCTATTTTGGGGTGGCGCTGCGCTTTTAACGCTGCGATCAGGCGGCCTGTTCCTTGATCACTTAGATTCCTCTGCCCCTGCCGCCACGGCTTGCGTTACTCTAGTTCCGATCGTTCTGCCCGGAGGCATTACTTGCACTACCTCGACCGCCTGCAACCGCTCGGCCTGCTTGTCATGCGTTTAGCCCTTGGCGTAATCATGGTCGTGCACGGCTATCACAATGTCTTCAGCGGACTGCACCACCACGTTGATATCGTCCACAGCCTCGGCATGCCGAACTGGCTCGGCTACGTTTCGGCGTTCACTGAATTTCTAGGCGGATTGCTCGTCCTCGCCGGACTCTTCACCCGGGTCGCCGCCTTCGCCCTTGCCATCGATATGTTCGTGGCCATCTGGAAAGTTCACTGGCACAACGGGCTGACCGGCGCAGTCGATCGCCCTGGATTTGAATTTCCCCTCGCCGTTTTTGCCCTCGCCTTTGCCCTGATTTTTTTCGGAGCTGGCCCGATTGCCTTCGACCATGTCCTGCGCGGCGGCGGGAGCGGCGCCGCGAAACGTTAATAACCCGCAACTTCTCTGTTGCGCATGGGTTAAAAGCTGGCAGGACGGGAGTGCGTCCAATCAGCGGCAGACAAAACAGTTACGCCCGGTGGATACAAATCTTTACCAACCGGGTTCGCTCTAGGTTTGAACCTTGCCTCCGCTGAAAGATATGATGGGTGGGTCACCCATGCATCAGCATCCAAACGTTTTGGCGGCAGCATCCTATCGCCATACGTCGTACTCCCAGGAACGACTACAACTGGAGGTTCCCTTGAGAAAGTTTGCCCTTTTCGCAACCACCTTCGCCTTCGCCATGATTGCCAGCCTGGCCTCCGCCCAGCAGGGCGATGTCGCCCTCGGCTTCGGCACCATTATTTCCCCCGGCGCTCCCGCCTGCAACGATGGGTCGTCAGGATTCTTCGTTTGCCCGGAGACGGGCGGCCTCTATCCCGACATCAGCGGCGACATCATCTTCCATCGCCGCATCGGCTTCGCCTATGACGTGACCTGGAGAGGCAGCCAGGGCGCATACCCGGTAACCGGCCAGCCCTACCGCCCCATCATTAATACGTTCAGCGCGATTTACCAGCCGCGCCTCGGCAAAAAAGTCGGTCTGGATCTGCAGGCCGGCATCGGCATCCAGAGCACCCGCTTCTACTCCGATCAGTATGTCTGCAGTTTCACCGGGTGCATCAATTACAGCAGCGACGACCACTTCCTGTTCCACCTGAGCGGCGGGGTTCGCTACTACGTCTGGAATCATGTTTTCGTCCGCCCCGAGATCCACTACTACCAGGTTCACGGCAACACGGATGATTTCAGCAGCAACAATGTCTTACGCATGGGCGCTTCGATCGGCTACACCATCGGGCCCCAGTAAAATCCGCGGCAGAATTTGAATTGCCGGCTCTTCATCCCTGCATTCGGGACATTCGCTCCTCGAATGCGCTAAGATGCTTGCTTCGGGCGGCCAGTTCGCTGGCCGCCTGTTAGCGTTACAGGCATCCCAGTCAGCCTGAAAGACAATCTCATTCCCTACGAGGACGTATTGAGAAAGCTTGCTCTGTTCTGCTGCGCCGTACTAGCCTTCGCCGCGATGGCGTGGACACCTTTTTCTGAAGCCCAAGCCCAAGTTTCCCAGATTAACGTGGCCGCCGGTGGCAGCACATTTTTTTCGCCCAAGCCGATTACCTCGTCCGAGGCTTTTGTCGAGCCGCCGCTCAAGGGCGGACTCTATCCTCAACTCAGCTTCGATGCCCTGATGAAGAATCATTTCGGCTTCAACGTCGAAGGCACCTTCCGCGACCATGAGGGGCTTTACGACGACTACCAGAAATTCCGCCCTATCTTTTACGACATCAATGGCATGTATTCGCGCAAAGTCATCCTCAAAGGGACGTTTGATTTCCTGGGCGGTGTAGGCGGGGAAAGTCTGCTGTTCTACAACGAATTTTTCAATTGTCCCTCCGGTTCCTGCCGCGCCCAGGTCAGCGCCAACCATCTGCTGCTGCATGCGGGCGTCGAGTTCCGCTATTATCCCTGGCTCAAACGCCACTACTTCATCCGTCCCGAAGCGCATTACTACCGCATCATCGACAATACGGAATTCAGCACCGGCAATTTACTGCGGTTGGGCGCGTCGGTGGGATACACCTTCGGCAAGTAATCGAAAAAATTAAGGAAAGAAAAAAGGCAGCGCGAGATGCGCTGCCTTTGAATTTTTACTACGCGAAGTTTACGGCTCCTGCATGCAGATTTCGGCTTCGTGAATCGCCATGTCCAGATGTTCGACAGCCTTGGCGCGGTGGCCGTGGAATTCGCCTTCGGCATGTTCCATGTGGTCCTTTGCGCTCCGCATCGCTTCGAGAGCATGTTCAACGCGCGGATGGGGCGGTGGCACCGGGGCCGCTGTCGCCGTAAACGCCAGCGCCAGCACAAATGTCATGACCACTACCAGAGTCAGCAACCCGATCTTCTTCATGCATTCCTCCTTGTCCGATTGGGGCTCGGACACAGCCATGGGATTATCGTAGCCACGGACCCATTACCAGCACGACCCTCCGCGACACCCGCACAGTATAGCCGCACCTCTGCGCGGCGCAGCCACGCCAAGGTTAACTTCCAAGGTGCGTGAAGAAGCGCGTGGAATCGTGCGACTTTCGTCTCGCCCCACGCTAATTTGTTGGATAAAACACTTTGGAGTTCACTGCGAACGGGAAGGACATGAGTTCATTGAGGTTTGCGTCTAGCGTCTAGCCAGCCACAACGCGCTGCCGCCTGCGCCACCACCAAACCGCGAGCCCGATCAATGCCGCCACAACCACCGCGATGTCGAAGCGCTTCATTACGCGCTCCATCTCTTTCCAGTGCCGGCCAAAGAAATAGCCGATCATTGTGACCACGGTCACCCATGCCGCAGCGCCGATGAAATTCCACACCAGAAACTTACGCGCGGGCATGCGCAGCACGCCCGCCAGCGGCCCGGCGATCACGCGCAGTCCGAAGACGAAGCGCGAGAAAAAAACGGTTATCCCGCCGAAGCGGGCAAAAAGATTTTCTCCGCGCTCGAGCGTCGCATTCGAAATTCGAAACAGACGCTGATAGCGATCCAGCATCGGACGTCCGCCGTTTTTGCCCAGCGCGAATCCGAGACTTCCACCAAGAGTTGAAACCAGAGTTGCGACGATGATGATCCACGACAGCTGCAGCTCATGTTCGTCGTAGGCCAGAAAGCTGGCAAAGAGGAGAACGGTCTCGCCCGGAAGCGGCAGACCGATGTTTTCTAGCAGCAACACAGCGCCCACGGCCCAATAGCCGTAGTGGACCACCGCGTGCCGCATGAATGCAATGATATGCAGGTGCATGAAGAAATTCGCGAAAGATTATTTTCGCGCTTCGCCTTCCAGTTGCGATCTTACAGGGGATTGTTACTTGGGGGACGATTCCAGCAGAAACTTTAATAATTCTCGATTGAACTCATCCGGACATTCCTCATACGGCAGATGGCCAACCCCGGGAAAGACAACTTTCTGTGCGCCCGGAAAAAACCGCGCCAGCGGCTCCATCGACGAAACATAGACGGCGGGATCGCGATCGCCCCACATCAGCAGCGTAGGAATTCCTGCCAGCTTCGGCAGCAGCGCTTCGAGTTCGAGCAGGTCCGCAGTCCAGGTGCGGACGATGCTCAGCGCGTGATCGAACAATCCCGGCTTCGCAATAGGAGCTTTATAGCCCTCCAGACTTCCGGCGGGAACGTTGTCGCGGTCGCCAAACATGCGGCTGTGCCAGTAGGGATACATCCACGGCATCCCATCGAGCACGCCGCGCACCAGCACCGAACCCACGCCCGAGCCGGCAAACGGCGCGAGCAATTTTCCGTGCGACGAATACGGATTCACCGGCGCAACCAGGATGAGCCGACGCACACGCGGCTGATCATCGCGCAAAGATTCTGCTGCAGCACTCATCGCCACCGCCCCGCCGCGCGAGGTGCCCAGCAGATCGAATGAAGCCAGGCCAAGGCGCTGGGCAAACTCCAGCAGCCTCAGAGCCGTCGCGCGCATGGAGTGATCAACTTTCGGCCGGTCGGAAAACCCCGCTCCCAGCAGGTCAAGCGCGTAAACCGTGGCGTAAGGCGCCAGCGCGGGCATGGCATAGCGCCAGGAAAACGAATATCCCATCAACCCGTGCAGCAGAATGATCGGTGGTCCCGAACCGGCCCGCAGATAGCGCATGCGTGCGCCGGAGAAATCCATCCAGCACTCTTCGATGCCCTCGCCAACGGCAGGAGTCGCGTACATACAGATTCTTAGATTTTCCGCAGCGAATTCTTAGAATTCATAGGCTGCAAAAACCTTCACCAACGCGACGCGCGAAAATGTTCTCTCTCACAGGACAACTCTTTCCGTGCGCCAGCCTTCCTACCAAGTGAAACAACGCCTCTGTCGCTTCACTTGGGGAGCTTCGGCTCCCCGATTTTTTGTCACCGATTCCTGTCATTTCGTCCCAGCTTTAAGTTACTTCACCCTGCGGGTGCCCCATCCTTAGCCGCGTTTTTTTGCGGCTCGGATGGGGATTTTGACTTGGTGGTGTCCTACGCCGCTTTCTCCCGCTTCTTGCCCAACAATTTCTTCAGCACCCGAATGCCTTTGTCCACATGCTTCTCCTCCAGCAGAAACGGAGGCAGGAAGCGCACCACCGTATCCTGCGTGGAGTTGAACAATATACCCTCGGCCAATCCGCCATCGACGATCGGACGCGCTGGAATCTCCAACTGAATCCCCTGAATGAATCCGCGCCCGCGCACCGCAACCGCCGCGTTCCGCTTGCTCACCAACCCCTGCAACTGCTCGTGCAAGTAGGCGCCAACGCGCTGCACATTTTCCAGCAGCTTTTCTTCTTCAATAATGGAGAAGAATTCCAGCGCCACGCGGCACGCCAACGGCCCTCCGCCAAAGGTCGTTCCATGCTGACCGGGTGAAATCGCCGACGCGAACTCTTCCTTCGCAATGAATGCACCGAGCGGCAAGCCTGCCGCAATCGGCTTGGCGATTGCCACGATATCTGGAGTCACACCGAAACTCTGGAAAGCAAAAATCGTTCCCGTGCGCCCGAGGCCGCATTGAATCTCGTCAAAGATCAGCGCAGCTTTGTGACGATCGGCCAGCGCGCGGCACTCGCGTAAAAATTCCGGCGTGCACTCGTAAATTCCACCCTCACCGAAAATCGGTTCGAGCACGATCGCGCAGGTGTTGTCGTTCACCGCCGCGCGCAGGCTTTCGACATCGTTCTGCTTCACGAATGTCACGTCATCGAGCAGTGGCTCGAATCCCTTGCGATGCTTGTCTTGCCCGGTAAGCGAGAGCGCACCGAATGTCCGCCCGTGATACGAACCATCGAGCGCCACCAGTTTCGACTTCGCCTCACCGCCCGCGCGATGTCCGGCGAGCCGCGCCAGCTTGATCGATCCTTCAATCGCCTCGGTTCCGCTGTTCTGGAAAAACGCGCGGTCGAGTCCGGAGAGCGAACACAATTTCTGTGCCAGCGGCCCCTGATATTCGTGATAGTACAAATTGGAAACGTGCAGCAGCTTCGCCGCCTGATCGCGAATCGTCTTCACGATGCGCGGATGCGCGTGCCCCAGCGCATTCACGCCCAGTCCGGAGACGAAATCGAGATACTTCTTGCCGTCGACGTCATAAAGAAACACGCCCTTGCCGCGATCCAGCACCACGGGATAGCGGTTGTACGTCGTCAGCAGATATTTGCGTTCGAGTTCGGCAACATGCTCAAGCGTTGCGTGCGGAGCAGAAATAGGAGAAGAAACGGCAGTACTCATGAGACCTCCGATATGACAAAGAAAGTATTCTGCGATTTTACCGGAAGGCTGCAGCAAAAGATAAAAGCCGCCTCTCGCGAGGCGGCTTTCCTTGCCACAACGTCTTCCGGCTGACTTACTTCGCTACCGAACCGCTCGAGCTCTTGCCCTCCAGCATGATCGGTTCTACGCTGATCGTGATTACCTGATTGCCGGTCACCGTCGTCGTGCCGCCCTTCAGGTCACGGTAGTCGACGTATCCCGTCGGCACCATGAAGTTCGCTCCGCTCTCGCTCGGCGTCCAGACCCACAATGCTTTCGTGCCGCCCGATTCGGTGAAGCTGCAGGTCCACGTCTCAGCCCCATTCGGTGTCGGAGCAACCGTGCACGGTCCGGGGAACGTCCCACCCTGCAGGTAGGTCATCATCGAGTTGTACGCGGTTTCGTATTGCGAGTTCTTGCCGATCGTGGGATTCCACTTGTACCAGGCCACACCGCGCGCTCCGTTCGAAATATGCAGCAACTGCCAGCGCACAATCTGTCCGGTGCAATCGGCGGGCGTGTATTGCGAACTGGGGCAGGTGTAGTTCAGCCCGGGCGGCGGCGCGCCGTTGAAGTTGGTCTCGGTGTTCACCCACGGCGTGTTTTCCCATCCCGGAGTCGAAGCCTGAATGGCGAGATAGTTGGCGTTGTACTTCTGCCACTGCACTTCCGGCGTATTCGTGGTCGTGGCGTTGATCGTCAGATACGAGTGCCAGTCGATCCAGTCGGAGATGCGGCCGTGGTCATTTTCGTAGTTCAGCCAGTTCTGGAAGTCGGCCTGATAGCCCAGCCCGGTGTCGCTATCGGGCGTAGCCGAAGGCGTCATGATGATGGCGTTGGGAACGTTCGCGCGAATGATGGGAACGACTGGCGCGAGCATCTGATAAACCTGCGCCATCGAACCGGTCCAGTGGAAGCTGATGTCCCACTCGTTCCACATCTCATAAACTTTGATGTATTTGCTGACGCAGTTGCCGGCCTGGCTGCAGTGCTGCACGAACGCCGTTACGAAGTTGGTGAATGCCGGACTTCCGGCAGCGGTCAGATCGCCCGGAGGAACATTCGTCCCGGTGGGCGCGGTCGGCGGCGCCGAACACTGATTGGATTTCACCGTGTAGCAAGGCACCCAGCTGAACGTCTGGATGACCTTCACTGGCTGATGCTGCGCGATGACATCGAGCCACTGGTCGAGAAACGTCCAGTTATAAACGCCGTTGCCCTGGTCGATGGTCGCCCAGTGCGTGCCCGCGTCGTGCAGGCGAAGCGTTCCCGGCTGAGCCTTGGTGGTCGGCCACACGATCGAGCTTCCGCCCGGGCCTTCGCAATCCAGCGTATCGCCAATGCCGCACTGGAAGCCAAAATTGCTGACTTTGGTGCCGTGAGTTGAGGTGGAAGGCTTGGAAGTCGTCGCTTCATCGCCCGGTGCAGCGGCGGCGAAACCTACGCTCGAAGTGGAGAAAACAAATGACAGAACCAGAGTGACGAAGAGGAAGCTGCTCGCCTTCGTAAGAAGATTCTCAGCTTTCCGTGCGATAAGTGGGGGATACATATTGCATCGGCTCCCGGCGCGAATTGGATTTTGTTAGGTCTTGCTCATGAGACCGTACCAATCCCGTCGGTAACGCGATAGGTTACGGTAGGACCTCCTGCGATAGCGATGGTCGTAGTACCAGTGCGGAAGTTACCTTTGGTTGTGGAAATCGTGGGCGTGGGAGTTCAAATTGCCCATCTTCTGAGGAAAACTCAAGATTAGCGCCTGGGCTCGCGTTCTTTCCTTCCGCTGAATAGCGGAGCGCCCCAGGCTCCTATCGCCAGTAGTGCGCCGAAAAGAATGATCGCGTCAAAGCTGCTGCGCCCCTCGCGCGACCAGTAAACATCCTTCAAATTCAGCCAAAGCGCGAATTCATCGAGCGTGAGAGCCGCGCCCACACCATAAAGAATGGACATCAGGCGCCCGATCAAAACGGAGGAGCGTCCGGTGCCGCTGCCGATCTCGCAAAGCCATCCGTAGCCGACGATCAGCAGGATGACGATGCCGAACACCAGATGGTGAATATGTCGTCCGCCCATATCGACGAAGTGAAAGGGTGGAATCTGATGAGTAACGCCATAAACCACTGCCCGCACACCGGCGAAGGTTAGAAAGAAGCTGACCGAAGCCACGAAGAGCCGCCGGCGAGGACGATCCTGAATGCGCTCGTGCAGGGCGTCTCCCAGCGGGGTTCCATGCAGAACCAGAAGAAACGCGACCGTCCCGGAAATCACCAGCAGCAGAATGAACCACACATAAGCCATGCTGCATTAGACCGCAGCAGATGTCGTCCACGCCACTCGGAGGCAAACCTCTCCACCGAATTGCCCGATCGTTGGAAGGATGATCGTTCTTGCCTCAATCATCCGTGGCCGATAATCTGCTTCCGGGAAACGAGCATGCCTTCCGATCCGATTTCCAATGACCGCCGCGCTCTCCGCCTCGCGCTGGTCGAGCAGCACATCCGCCTCGAAAACCAGCACGATCTCGCCGGCGTGCTCGGCACCTTCGGCGAGAATGCCCGCTACGATGACGAAGCCTGGGGCGAGCATTACGAAGGCTCGGCTGGGGTTCGCGCGTTCTACGAACAGCTAATGACGGCGCTACCCGATCTGGAAATCGCCGTCGAGCGCCAGCACCTCACCGACGACGCGATTCTTGTGGAAGTAACGATTCGCGGCACGCATCTCGGGGAGTGGCGCGGCCTGCCAGCCACGGGAAGAAAAATCGAGATCCCTCTCTGCGGCGTCTACACCTTCGACGAAAACGATCGCCTGGCCGGGGAAAAGATCTACTACGACCGCGCCACCGTACTGCGGCAGATGGGCATTTTCCACGAGCCGCAAACCGCGCTGGGAATGCTATCCATCTTCGTGACGCATCCAATCACGATCTTACGGGCCTTCGCCAGAAAGCTTTTCAAAAGCTAGCGCGATCGGACTCTCAAATACTTCTACGGCGTGAGCTTAAACACCGTTCCAAACCCGTGCGCGCCGTAGCCGTAGGTGGTGCCGTAGAGATTCCCGTTCTTGTCCATGACGAGCCCGCCCGCCGGATTGCCGCCGTCAGTGCCGCCGGTGAAGGTGTACAGCACCGTGAATACGCCACTGGCGGAAATCTCATAGACGTCTCCGCAGCCAACTGTGTTG
>Ga0209006_10000985_pt1 | contig 26274 bp, 20 predicted proteins | sample JacPin_JW_Ref_O2_FD_188567 | JGI IMG/M metagenome (GOLD analysis project Ga0209006, IMG submission 188567) | Forest soil microbial communities from Algoma, Ontario, Canada - Jack Pine, Ontario site 1_JW_Ref_O2 (SPAdes) (version 2) | ecosystem: Environmental > Terrestrial > Soil > Boreal...
CACGATGTTCAATCTCGGTAAAACAAAATCTTTGATCGGCCTGGACATCGGCTCGAGTTCGGTAAAAGCCGTCGAGCTGAAGAAAACGAAAGCGGGCTATGAGCTGGTCAGTTACGGAATCGAGACCCTGGCGCAGGACACGGTAGTCGACGGCGCCATCATGGACGCGCCCTCGGTGGCGGAAAAGATCATTTCGATCTTCGACGGGCAAAAAATAAAGGCCAAGGACGTAGCGACTTCGGTATCGGGCCACTCGGTGATTGTCAAGCGAGTGAGCATGCCGCTGATGACCGAGGACGAACTGTACGATCGGGTGCAGGCCGAAGCCAGCCAGCACATTCCCTTCGATATCGCCGATGTGAACCTCAGCCACCAATTGCTGGAAGCGACTGAAAACCAGATGGACGTGCTGCTGGTGGCGGTAAAGAAAGACAAAATTCTGAATCACACGAACGTGCTGGCCCAGGCCGGAAAGTCGCCGATGGTGGTGGACATCGACGCGTTCGCCCTTCAGAACTGTTTCGAAGTGAACTACGAGCCGGATCCTTCGCAGGTGGTGGCGCTGCTAAATGTGGGCGCCAGCGTGATGAACATCAACATCGTGCGTGGCTGGACTCCACTGTTCACTCGCGACGTCTCGGTGGGCGGTAACCAGTACACCGACGCGCTGCAAAAGGAACTGGACCTGAGCTTCGAGGATGCCGAAAAGTTGAAGATGGGCGGCACGCTGGCGGGGGTCAACGAAGAACAGCGCACGGCGATCCTGCGGTCGGTCTCGGACATTCTGATTCTCGAAATCCAGAAGACTTTCGACTTTTTCCGGGCCACGGCCAGCGGCGAGAACATTCGCCGAATCTATATCGCGGGCGGCACGGCGCGGGTTCCGGGTTTGCTGGAGCTGCTGAAAGAAGAGTTTGCGATGCCGGTCGAGGAGCTGTACCCGTTCCGAAAAATTGCAATCAATCCTGGGCGTCACGATGAAAGCCAGATTCGCGAGCTGGCGCCGCGCTTGGCTATCGCAGTGGGCCTGGCGCTGAGGAGCTTTGACACGCCATGATTCGCATTAACCTATTGGGCCAGACCCGGCCAAAGACCACCAAGCAATCGGTGCCGCTGGAAAACGGACTGCCGATCATTCTGGGAATTGCGGCCGTAGTGATCGCCGGTGTCGTGCTGTTCTCGATGTACCTGTCGCAGAAAAAACAGCTCGATGATACCAATGCGCGGATCGCGCAATTGCGCGCGGAAAAGGCCAGCCTGCAGCAGGTGAAGCAGGATGTGGACCGCTTCGAACAACAGAAGCAAGCTTTGCAGACGCAGATTGACGTGATCGAAGGGCTGCAGAAGAACCGTACCGGCGCCCAAGAGCTGCTGCAGATGGTGGCGAATACGGTGGTGCGAGTTGACCAGCTGTGGCTAACGTCTCTGGATCGCAAGGGCGACGCGCTTTCGATCGGCGGCGAAGCGGGCAACATTAATTCGGTTGCGAATTTTATGACGCAGCTGAAGCGCTCCGGCTACTTCGACAAGATCGAGATTCAGGAAGCAAAAGAGGACGATGTGGTGAAAGCGGTCACCACTTATGGATTCACCATGACCGCGAACGTGGCTCAATCGCCCGCGCCGCAAACGGCTCCACAAACAAAGCCGGCTGCGACTACAACCCCGCCCCCAGCACCAGCGGCGAAGGGGAGGAGCTAGAAATGGCTACCGGATTTCGTGAATGGCCCTGGCCGTTACAAGCATTATTTTTCCTGGGATTAGCGGTAGTTTTGATCGCCGCGGGTTTGTACGTTCCGGGTTCCCCGGTCGCAAGCGTGCGCACGGAGCTTGAAGCCGCGCAAGCGACGGAAAAGCCGCTGCAAACCGAAGTTGCGGGACTGCGAGTTTACAAGCAACGCCGCGCCGAGCTGCAATCGCAAATGGACGCGCTGGAAAAGCAGCTGGCGACTTTGCAAACCATCGTACCGGAAGACAAGCAAGCCGATCAATTCATCATCATGATTCAGAGCGCGGCGGCGAGTTCGGGCGTCACGATCCGCAGGATGAAGGCGTTGCCGATCGCCACCAAACAGTTCTACTTTGAAATGCCTTTCGAAGTGGAGGCCGATGGCCCGTACTTCTCAGTGCTCGACTTTTTCTCGAAACTGGGGCGTCTCTCGCGGATCATCAATGTTGGCGATTTGAAGCTACAGGGAATCGGGAAGAGCAATTCGACTTACCGGATATCGGCCGCAAGCTCGGTGACAGGAGTCATGACCATTACCACGTTCTTCTCGAAAGCAGCAGATGCGCCGTCGAGTAAGAGCACCACAACGTCAACGACAACTCCTCCGGCCGGCGCGCCAGCAAGGCAATAGGGCGAAAACGATGAAACTGGCAAACAGATCGGCAAAACTTCTGGCGGGGCTGGCTGTAACCGCGTGCCTGGTATCGGGCGCATGGGGGCAGGCTGCTCCGACCAAGAAGACGACCCACAAAAAGAGTCCAACCGCCGCGGCGAAACCCGCGCCAGACGCAAGCGCTGCCGCGAAGCCGGTGATCGCGGATACCGGCAAGCGCGACCCGTTCCTGCCGCTGGTTAACGAGCGAAAAACCGGCGGGCCTCCGCTGCCTCCGGGCAAAGCGGGCCTAGTCGTGGCTACCGTTCAGGTAACCGGCACGGTCAGCTCACCCAGCGGGATGTTGGCGGTGGTGTCGAATCCCGATCAACGAGTTTATTTTCTTCGAGAAGGCGATAAGTTATACGACGGCGATGTGGAAAAGATCGGTTTGGACGGAGTGACGTTCAAGGAAAATTCCAAAGACGCCTTCGGCAAGCAAGTAGAACGCACGGTAACGAAACGAATCTATCCGAGTGCAGGAGAGCAGCAATGAGGATTATGCGGAGGGCGTGGGGCTTGACTGCAGTTGTAGCGGCAGCCCTGATGTTGACGAGCGGGTCACTTTCGGCCAGCGATGCGCCGGTGGTGCATGTGAAGGCGGTGGTGAAGGATGGCGCGGTCAGCCTGGAAGCGCAGGCCAACGGTCCATTTGAATACACCACCTATCGCCCCAGCGAGAGCCTCTATGTGCTCGATCTAAGCGGAGTGTCAGCGGGTGATTCGACGGGAGCACGCGTGGTGCCTTCGGAATTCGTGAAGAGCTATCGCCTCACGTCGTACTCGGCGGGTCAAAAGCCCATGGTGCGTTTGGAAATCCTGCTGCGTCCGGGCGTCGAGCCGCGGCTCCAGCGCGCCGACAATAAAGAACTGATGCTACTGGTCTCGGCGACCGGCAATGCGGACGTCCAGGCGAAGCCGGTGGCCATCACTACCACTCCGGCGCCGGCGATCCCCCAAGCGAGCGTGAAGCCCGCTTCGGCCAAAACCCAGGACGCAACGCCAACGCCTTCGACGTTCGAAGCGATCAAGCAGGTCAGCCTGGCGCAGAATGGCGACCAGACCGAAGTGAATGTGCTGGGCAGCGGAAAACTGAGCTACCACGTTACGCGGCTGAGCAATCCCGACCGGATCGTTTTGGATTTCAGCGGCGCACATCTCAAGACTTCGCAGAAGAGTATCGCCAGCAACCTGGACCCGGTTAGGGAAGTTCGTCTGGCGCAATTTACTCCGGACGTCTCGCGGGTGGTGATTGACCTGCGTTCACCGGCACATTACAACGTGAACGCCTCGGGAAATGCGGTTACCGTGTCATTCGCATCGTCGGCGACCGGCGGAGCAGCGAAGTCTACGCCGGAAGCGCAGCCTGCGGAAGTAACAACCACGAAGGCAGACATTACGCCTGCACAGCCCGTAGTCGTGCCGGCTCCGGTAGCTTCTCTTCCAGCGGCACTGACCGGAACATCAACAGCTCTGGCTTCGCCTGCAATCGCCCAGCCTGCAGCGAAGACGGAAGCAACACCAGCACCTTCAGTAGTAATGGTTACGCCGAACGCGGGACCCGCTCCGGAGCAGCAGGCTGCCACACCGCCTCCAGCGGGCCGTTATTCCGGCGAACCAATTTCGGTCAACTTGAAGGATGTGGACCTGCGCGATTTCTTCCGGCTGATCCACGAAATCAGCGGCTTGAACGTGGTGGTGGACCCGGCGGTCAAGGGTTCGCTGACGATCGTTCTCGACGATGTACCGTGGGATCAGGCTCTGGACATCGTGCTGAAGAACAACGACCTCGACAAACAGCTCGACGGCAACGTGCTGCGCATCGCGACCAAAGAAACGTTGAAGAAGGAAGCAGATCAGAATCGTGAATTGGCCAAGGCCCAGGCGGAAGCCGCGGACGTGGTCACCACAACTCGCGTCCTGAGCTACGCCAAAGCCACGGATCTGGTGCCGACGCTGAAGAAGTTTCTCTCTTCACGGGGCGACCTTCTGGCGGACAGCCGCTCCAATACTCTGATCATTCGCGACGTTCCGGGGGTGCTGCCGGTGCTGGACAATTTGCTGCGCCAGCTCGACCGGAAATCGCAGCAAGTGGAAATCGAAGCGCGCGTGGTTGCGGCGAACCGTTCGTTCTCGCGAGAAATCGGCACGCAGCTTGGACTTGGAATCGGCGGTAACAACGGCAATTGGGCGACTGGCGGCGTTGGAGCAGTCGGCACCAGCCCGATCGTGCATACGCCCGCTCCGCCCTTGGCTGTCGGCGCAACCCCGACCGCAACGTCGGGATCGGTACCGCTATTGACGAACCTGGGCGCGGCGACTCCGACCAGCGGTTTGGCGTACGCCTTCCAAAACAGCCAGTTTGCTATTGACGCGCTGATTACGGCGGCTGAGGAGCGTGGCGTCGGCAAGCTGATCTCGAAGCCGAAGGTGATCACGCAGAACAACCAGAAAGCGATCGTCAAACAGGGTACCAAGATCCCGGTGCAGACCATCGTCAACAACACGGTTTCGGTGCAGTTCGTGGACGCGGTGTTGGAACTTGACGTGGTTCCGCAGATCACCGCGGACGGCACCATCTACATGGACGTGGACGTTAAGAACGACCAGATTGACCAGTCCATACCGCGGGTGCAGGGCATACCGGCAATTGACACGCAGGAATCGAATACCAAAGTGCTGATCGCAGACGGCGGCACGGTGGTGATCGGAGGCGTGATCGTTACCCAGCAGCGCACTGACGTGCAGCAGGTGCCGCTCCTGGGCAGCTTGCCGGTCATCGGCAACTTGTTCAAGCACACCACGGTCAGCTCGACCGCTCAGGAATTGCTCTTCTTCTTGACCCCGCGCATCCTGCCGGGATAGTTTCAGGAGGCTAGAGAGGTTCTAAAGCAGGACGTGGATAAAAGCTCTGTTCAATTAAAGACTCGCCGGGGCCGACTTAGTCGGCTCCGGCTTTTGTTTTCAGCCAGCGGCGTAGACGCAATTCTGGTAACGCACCTTCCCAACATTAATTATCTGTGCGGGTTTACGGGCAGCGCCGGAATTTTGCTGGTGGAATCTGACCGCGCCGTTTTGTTCACCGACAGCCGCTATACGTTTCAGTGTCGCGAGGAAGTCTCCGGAGCGGAGGTGCGCATTGTATCCGGAGGCTTGATTCGCGGGGTTGGCGAAGCGTTGCGGGGCGGGCGACGGAAGCTGCACGTAGCCTATTCTGCGAATAACGTCACCGTCGGGCAGAAACGGGCGCTGACCGCCGCGGCGGGGACGCGAGTGGGCTGGGTGGCGGGACTAAACGAGGTCGAGCGTTTGCGCGCGGTGAAGGATGCTGGGGAGCTGGCCCTTATGCGGGACGCGGCCAAGCTGATCAGCGACGTGTGGACGCAGGCGGTTCGCAAAATCCTGCCGGGAATCACCGAGCTTCGGGTAGCTGCCGACTTGGAATACGGGATGAAAGCAGGCGGCGCGAGCGGGCCATCGTTCGAGACGATCGTTGCTTCCGGGCCGCGCTCGGCTCGGGCGCATGCGCGAGCGACCGCCAAGCTGCTCAGGAAAAACGAGTTGGTGGTGATGGACCAGGGTGCTATACTGCGCGGCTACTGTAGCGACATGACGCGCACGGTCTTCCTGGGCCGGCCTTCCCATCGTGTCAGACGGCTCTATAGGGCCGTCCTGGACGCCCAGCAAGCTGCTAAAGCGGCCATCGAGCCTGGTGTTACCGCAGGCGAGGTGGACGCAGCCGCGCGCCAAACGCTGAAGCAGCACAAGCTGGACCAATACTTTACGCACAGCACCGGGCACGGGCTGGGGCTTGAAGTGCACGAGGTGCCTAGGCTGGCTCGAGGCGAAAAGTTCGTGCTGGAAGAGGGCATGGTGGTGACGATTGAGCCGGGTGTTTACATCGAAGGCTTGGGCGGAATTCGAATCGAAGACGAAGTGGTAGTTACATCCAATGGCGCTGCGGAGCTGACCAGCGCTACCAGGGAACTGCTCGAACTATAAATGGCGAAAAAAGCGAAGCTGAACGCTCCCATCAATAAACATGATCGTCCTGCCGATCCATCTGAACGGCATCCGGATGGCGTGAATCTCGCGGAAGTCGAACGCTTGCTCGAATTCATGCAGAAGCATGGGCTCGAAGAGTTTGAATACCGGCGCAAAGGTTTGCGCATATGGCTCAAGAAGCCGTCGGCCCATCCGACCTTGGCCTACACCCCAATGGCGCCGCCGGAGATCGTGGTGGCGACACCCCAGGCGTCGTCTGCGCCATCGGCTCCAGCAAAATCGGAGCGTGCGGCAGCATCACGCGAAGGCGGAACCGAAACGACACGCACGGACGAGAACGTGCACGTGGTGAAATCGCCCATTGTGGGAACTTTTTATGCGGCGGCAGGGCCTGGATCCGAGCCGTTCGTTACCGTGGGGAGCAAGGTCGAATCCGGACAGGCGCTGTGCATCATTGAAGCCATGAAGCTGATGAACGAAATCGAGTCGGATGTGGCCGGGGAAGTGGTTCGGATATTTGTCGAGAACGGACATCCGGTCGAATATGGCGAACCCCTTTTCGGTATACGCCAGAATCGGAAAAAGTAGCCAAGATTCGGAAAGTCTTGCTTCGAGCCCAATGTTCCGAAAAATTCTAATCGCCAATCGCGGCGAAATCGCTCTTCGTATTTTGTCTGCCTGCCGGGAACTCGGCATCAAGACGGTCGCGGTGTATTCGGAAGCCGACCGCAATTCCTTGCACGTCCGGTTCGCCGACGAAGCGATCTGCATCGGGCCGCCGCGCAGCAGCGAAAGCTACCTGAACATTCCGCAGGTGATCAGCGCCGCGGAGATCGCCAACGTGGACGCGATTCATCCCGGGTACGGATTTCTTTCGGAGAACGCGAACTTCGCGGAGGTCTGCGAGGCTTCGCACATTACCTTCATCGGCCCCGCGCCGGATGCCATCCGGCTGATGGGTGAAAAAGACAAGGCGCGTGAAGCGATGGGCGCGGCGGGCCTGCCGATCATTCCAGGCAGTCCGGGCGTGGTCCCCGATGAAGATTCGGCGAAGCGCATCGCGGCGGAAATCGGATACCCGATCATGATTAAGGCCGCCGAGGGTGGCGGCGGGCGCGGTATGCGCATTGTTCGCGACAAACATGAGCTGATTCCGATGTTTCGGACGGCGCGCACCGAGGCGGAACAGGCCTTCGGCAGCGCCAACGTTTACATGGAGAAGTTGATCGAGCGTCCCCGGCACATCGAATTTCAGGTGTTGGGCGACAAGCACGGCAACGTAATCCACCTAGGCGAACGCGAGTGCTCCTTGCAGCGCCGCCACCAGAAGGTGCTGGAAGAATCGCCCTCGATGGCCGTGGATGCGGTGACTCGCAAGAAAATCGGCAAGCAAGTGGTAGACGCACTGAAGAAGTTGGGTTATTCGAGCGCGGGTACCGTGGAATTTCTGCGCGAGGACTCCGGCAATCTTTATTTCATCGAAATGAACGCGCGTATCCAGGTGGAACATCCCGTAACCGAAATGGTGACCGGAGTGGATCTGGTGAAATCGCAAATTCGCGTCGCAGCGGGCGAAGAGCTGACCGATATTCTGAAGCCAATTGAATTTCGTGGGCACGCCATTGAATGTCGCATCAATGCCGAGGATCCGGATACGTTCGTACCGTCCGCTGGACGGGTCACCGCGTTTCGCGTTCCAGGTGGACCCGGAATCCGCGTGGATACGGCCTGTTACGCCGACTGCGTGATCCCGCCTTACTACGATTCACTTATAGCGAAAATTATCGCGCATGGGGATACGCGCGGCGAAGCGATTGCGCGCATGAATCGCGGGTTAGATGGCTTCGTGGTGGAAGGGATCAAGACCACCATTCCACTGCACAAACGAATCCTGGCCGACCCGGATTTCATCGCTGGAAAGTTCGACACGCACTTTCTCGACCGCCGCGTCCCGGTGGAAGCCAAGTAGCGCGGAGGCTGCGGTTGTTTCCGGCTCTGTACGCCATTCTCGACGCTTCGCCTGCTAAACCAATCGAGTCATTGATATCGCTGGCTGAAAATCTGGTTCGCGGCGGAACACAGCTCATTCAGGTTCGCGCCAAAAGCGTTTCGTCCCTTCAACTTTACGAAATATCACGCGCCATTGTGGGGCGCGTTGGCGATTCGGCACGAATTATTGTGAACGATCGTCCCGACATTGCGGCAATGACGGATGCAGGTGGAGTGCACGTCGGACAAGAGGATCTTCCCGTGGATGTTGCGCGGAAGATTTGCGCGAGGCCGCTGTGGGTGGGAGTTTCAACGCACAATCTCGATCAATTAAGAGCCGCGGACGCGACTTCGGCAGATTACATAGCGGTCGGGCCAATATTTCCGACGGCCACCAAACAAAATCCGGATGCGGTGGTGGGCTTGGATTTTCTTCGGTCGGCTCGAAACTTTACCCGAAAACCCCTTGTAGCGATTGGGGGCATCACAGTAAAGTCCGCGCAGGAAGTTTTTCGCGCGGGTGCGGACTCGGTGGCGGTCATCAGTGATTTGGGAAACGCGCCCGACCCGGCCCTGCGCGCGAGCGAATACCTGGAGATTGCGCGGGTCGCGCTGGGCGCCGCGCGGTAGACGATAAAAGCGAAATCATGCCAGAACAATCATCAGCTGCGATTGCCGGCGAAACGAAGCAGCCCGAACTGGTCAAAGGGCTGGGACTGTTCGATTCCACGATGATTGTCTGCGGCTCGATGATCGGCTCGGGAATTTTCATCGTGTCGGCCGACATCGTTCATCAAGTGCAAAGTCCGGCGCTGCTGCTGACCGTGTGGGTCGTGGCCGGAATCATGACGCTGATCGGCGCGCTGAGTTACGGAGAACTGGCGGCGGCGATGCCGCAGGCGGGCGGGCAGTACGTCTATTTGCGCGAATCGCTGGGGCCGTTGTGGGGATTTCTGTATGGCTGGACGATGCTGCTGGTCATTCAGACTGCTACGATTGCCGCAGTGGCGATTGCCTTTGCAAAATTCACGGCGGTGATGATTCCATGGTTTAGCGCTGGCTCGTGGATCTGGAAGCTCGGCACGATTGGACCTTGGCAATTCTGGTTCGGCGCGCTGGGGCCGTACAACGTTGGACTGAATCATCAGAATCTCCTCGCCATTCTTTCGATCGTTTTGCTGACCTGGATCAACACGCGCGGGTTGCGGGTTGGAAAAATCGTGCAGAACATTTTCACCGTGGCGAAGGTGGGCTCGTTGGCGGGGCTGGTGATTATAGGGTTCTGGGCGTCCACGCTCATCGCGCGTGAGACAAATTTCACGGATTTCTGGCGCAACGCCGGCCTGTGGGTGATGCACCCGTATCCCCCCGACCATCCGATGTGGACGATCGGCACGCTGAGCCTGGTTGCGGTGGCCATGGTCGGTGCGCTGTTTTCCGCCGATGCCTGGAACAACATCACATTCACGGCGGCGGAAGTGAAGAATCCGAGCCGGAATCTTCCGCTATCGCTGGCGATGGGCGCCGGAATCGTTATTCTGCTCTATACCCTGGCGAACGTCGCGTATTTGCGGGTGCTGCCTTTTTCCGGTGATCCTAACGGGACCACGGCGGTGGCCCGCGGGATCGAATTCGCAGCGGATGGTCGGGTGGGCACGGCAGTCGCGGAGGTAGCGTTCGGTTCGGCCGGAGCGATCGTGGTAGCCATTGCGATTATGATTTCCGGTTTCGGTTGTAATAACGGACTGATTTTATCAGGCGCGCGTATTTACTACGCGATGTCCAAGGACCGGCTCTTTTTCGAGTCGGTGGGAAAAGTAAATAAATTTCACGCTCCTGCGGCCGCGCTGATCGTGCAATGTATTTGGGCTTCGATACTCTGCCTCTCCGGCACCTATGGCCAGCTTTTGGATTTTCTGATCTTTGCGGTACTGATCTTCTATATTCTGACGTTGAGCGGACTCTTCATTCTTCGGTGGAAGCGCCCAGACATGGCGCGGCCTTACCGGGCGATTGGATATCCTTTTTTGCCGGCTCTTTACTTAGTGATGGCGGTTTTCATCGAAATCCAACTTTTGCGTTACAAGCCGCAGTACACTTGGCCGGGGCTCATCATCGTTCTGGTTGGCATTCCGGTTTATTTGTTGTGGAAACAAATAGGAAAGTCTTCGGCTGCGGCTGAATAAGAATCGGCCGCGAGGCCGGGTGTAGAGGGAGGAGATTGCGAATGAGCAATCCGCTGTTCAAAAAGAAGCCCATGGATGTCCTGCTGCGCGAAGCGGCGGATACGGGCGAGCACACCCTCAAGCGCACGCTCGGCCCGCTTTCGCTTACCGCGCTCGGCGTCGGCGCGGTGATCGGTGCTGGAATTTTCGTGATGACGGGTCTGGGAGCCACCTACGCCGGACCAGCGCTCACCATATCCTTCATCGTCTCGGGCTTCGGATGCGTTTTGGCCGGTCTGTGCTACGCGGAGTTCGCCGCGATGATTCCGCTGGCGGGCAGCGCCTACACCTACGCCTACGCCGCGCTGGGCGAATTGCTGGCCTGGATCATCGGCTGGGACCTGACTCTGGAATACGCCATGGGCGCGAGCACCGTGTCATCGGGTTGGTCAAACCATTTCGTCGAACTACTCCAGATTTTTCGTCTGAAGATGCCGCTGTGGCTCGCCTACGACCACTGGACCGCGCTCGCGACAGCCGAAAACGTGATCGCGCGGGCCCAGGTCCACGCCGCCAACCCCTCTCTCGGCATCACCACCAAAGCGTTTTCCGATCTGGTGCATGCGCTTATTGACGTGCCGTCGCCGGCATTGCTCCAGCAAGCGCACGATCTGGTGGCCGCGCCGCGCATTTTCGGTTTTGACTTTGGTTTCAACCTGCCGGCCTTCGTCATCGCGCTGATCATCACCGCGGTGCTGGTGATCGGCATCAAAGAAAGCGCGAACTTCAACGCCACCATCGTGGTCATCAAGGTCGGCGTGGTGCTGTTCGTGATCCTTCTGGGTCTGAAGTACGTGGACAGTACAAACATCGGGCACAGCTGGGCCGAATTCGCGCCCATGGGCGTGGGAGGGATCTGGAAGGCAGCCGCATACATCTTCTTTGCCTACATCGGATTTGACGCCGTTTCCACCACCGCGCAGGAAGCCAAGAATCCCCAACGTGATTTGCCCATCGGCATCATTGCGTCGTTGGTAGCCTGCACCATTCTTTACATCCTGGTGGCTTTCGTGCTCACCGGTATGGTGCCCTGGAGGTCGATCAACATTGAGGCGCCGCTGGCCGTTGCCTTTCTCGACCACGGCTTGAACACCGCATCCACCGTAATCACGGCCGGAGCGCTTGCTGGTCTCACCAGCGTCATGCTGGTGATGTTGCTCGGCCAGACCCGCGTGCTCTACTCGATGGCCAACGACGGCCTGCTGCCACGGAAGTTTTTCGCCGCGATTCATCCCAAGTACCGCACGCCGTACAAGACGACGATTCTGGTCGGCTTGCTGGCTGCGATCGTCGGCAGCATCACGCCGATTGACCAGCTCGGCAAAATGGTCAACATCGGCACGCTGCTGGCCTTCGTGATCGTCTGCATTGCGGTGATCGTACTGCGCTACACCAATCCCAATCAGCCTCGCCCGTTCCGCACGCCGCTCGTCCCGCTGATCCCCGCGCTCGGCGTAGCCATCAACCTCTACATGATGATCAACCTCGGCCGGATCAATTGGATTCGGCTCGTGGTTTGGCTGGCTATTGGTCTGATAATCTATTTTACGTACAGTCGCCACCATAGTCGGGTGCAGCAGAACAATCGTGGCGGGATGTAACTGACCGACCGTGCGGTTGGGAAAAACCGTGGTGCTGCCATACCTATGATTGTTACAGGTTTCGATCAATCCTTGAGGCTTCGGGACCTAAGCTTGTGAACCCATTTGCTCCCCGTCGTATCTTCGTGTTTTTGCGGCGTACTTCGCCGCTCGATCGGATCGCGCTGGCGATTCTGATTCTCTATGCGCTGATGCGCGTGGCCTCGGCGACTGGCGTGCAAGTTCCCTTGATCGGATTTGTGGGCCTCCTCGCCTTTCTCGCTGCTGCCTTCCTCGTGGTGCGCATGATTCCGTGGTTTCGCACGAAATTCATGTGGACGCTGCGGAACCGGCTCATTGTGGCTTACGTTTTCATCGCGGTCGTGCCGGTGATTCTGCTTTTGACCATGGTTGGCGTCGCTTCGTACCTTCTCTATCTGCAACTGGGCGCGCACTTGCTGCACGATGATTTGCAGGAGCGTGTCGGCATCATAGCCGCACAGTCCGATTCCATTGCAAACGCGGTGGCGCACGAAGTGGACGCAGGGAAGTCCTACCGGGACGAATCTATTCTGCAACGACCCGACGTTGCAGATTCAATAAAGGCGGCGAAGGCGTATTGGCCTGATTTGCGTGTGCGGCTGAATGGTGGCCAGCATTTGTTGGAATCGCGGAATGGAGCAAGGTTTTCCGGATTGGCCGAGCGTGAGGGCAAATTGTGGTTTGCCGCAGCAGAGGAGCGCGAAACCGCGGCTGGCAAATTTAGCATCGCGGTCACTGCACCGGTCACGCCGGAATTACTGGACCGGTTCACGCCTGAACTGGGGCCAATCGAGGTGGTGCTATGGCGCCCGGCAACACCGAGCGATCCAAGCGGTGAATTGAAGTATCAAAATGCCGAGCGTAACTATGTTACGGGCCAACGCATCTCCAGTCGAAACCGGACCCTTAGCCCCGCTGCCAACTTTTTCGATTTTAAGGTCAGCGGACTTTCCGTTTTCGAAGCTACTTACATGGAAGATGGCAAAGAGTCCGGCACTGTGCCGGTTCTGGCATCGTTCGCGCTGCGTCCGTCAGCGCTGAATCGGCGACTATTCAGCACCGTGGGGGCCATCGGTCCGCTGCTCATCTCGGTCCTGGTCGCGGTCGGGGTTATCTTCCTGCTGATCGAAATTGCCGCACTGGCGACTGGAGTGGTGATGACCCGCACCATCACTCGCGCGGTGGACGATTTGTACGAAGCGACGGTGCGCGTGCGTAGCGGGGATTTCGGGCCGCGCATTCGAGTGCATCAACGGGATCAACTCGGCGCCCTGGGAAGTTCGTTCAACGAAATGACCAGTTCGATCTCCGAGCTGATCGAAGAGCAGACCAAACGGCAAAAGCTGGAGAACGAAATTGTGATCGCCCGCGAAGTGCAATCACAATTGTTTCCCCAAGTCTTGCCTTCTCTGCCGGGCTTACAGCTGGCGGCAATTTGCCGGCCTGCGCGGGTGGTTAGTGGCGACTACTATGACTTCATCACCACCGGACCGAATTGTGTGGCAATCGCCCTGGCCGACATTAGCGGGAAGGGAATTTTCGCGGCGTTGCTGATGGCCAGCCTGCAGGCGACCCTACGGAGCCAGGCGACGCTCGATACTACTTGTGGGACCGCGGAACTCGTCTCGCGATTGAATCGTCACCTTTTCCGAAATACTTCCGATGATCGGTACGCGACGTTCTTCTACGCGGTGTATGACTCCCAAGCGCGCACTTTGACCTATACCAATGCCGGACATTTGGGACCCTTCCTGGTGGAAGGGAACACAGTGAAAGAACTGACTGAGGGTGGCACGGTTGTCGGGCTCTTCGAGGAGTTTCCGTACACCCAGCAAACGATAAGAGTGGAGCCGGGCAGTTTGCTGGTAGCCTTCAGCGACGGGCTGACCGAACCCGAGAATGTGTACGGAGAAGAATACGGTTCGCAGCGCCTGAAAGAAGAGATTATGAGGCAGCGCGCCGGGGTGCCAGACCGGATCGCCGAGAACCTGATCGCTGCAGCGGAACAGTGGGCCGGTTCTCCGGAACAGGCCGACGACATCACGGTGGTCGTGGCGCGGATGGGTTAGGGCGCATCTGCAGTCGCAGCTTCGCATTCTTGAGGATTTTCTATCGCTGCCGTAGAGCACTGGGTCGTTTTTCACTATACTGTTTTGTTGATTGCTTGGTGCTTCGGGGGATACATCATTGCCGCTACGCGATAGAACAGCGCTTATCACCGGGGGCAGCCGCGGAATTGGGAAGGGAATTGCGCAGGGGCTGGCGCGCGAGGGTGTGCGCATCGCCATTTCCTACCGCAGCAGCAAGACCGCCGCACAGAATACTCTGCGATCGCTGCAGGCCTCTGGCGTCGAATGTTTTGCGGTGGAAGCGGACGCGACCGATCCTGCCAAAGTGCAATTTCTGGTGGACAAGGTTTTGGAGAAGTTTGGGCGGATCGACATCCTTGTTAACAACGTCGGCGATTTCAATTGGAAGCCGGTGGCGGAAAGCAGCATCCAGGAATGGCAGGAAGTCGTTGCCTCCAATTTGTTCAGCGTTTTCTATGCGAGTAAGGCGGTGATCGCGACGATGCGCCGCCAGCACTGGGGAAGGATTGTTAATCTTGGCGCGGTTGGCGCGGAACGTGGTTTCGGGCAGGGCACAATTTCCGCTTATGCTGCCGCGAAAGCGGCTGTAGTTTCCTTTACGCGTTCTCTCGCGATTGAAGAAGCCAAGCACGGCATCACGGTGAACGTCGTAAACCCGTCGAATATTGACGAGCGCGAGTTGTCGGTCGAAGAAGCCCGTCGTATCAAGGACGCCCGGTCTCCCGTTGGACGCCCTCCGTCATCGGAGGACGTAACTGCCGCGGTGAAATTTTTTGCTTCGGATTCTGCTGACTACATCACCGGCCAGGTCTTGAATGTGACCGGTGGCTGGATGCTCTAGTCTCAGTTTCGTACCCACGTGTTTTGTTGGAGAACCCATGAAGCGCTCGATCCTCGGTTTCTTCGCGCTGCTTTTTGTCGTGCCGTGCCCCGCGGCGGGCCAGACAAAATATTCGGTTAAGTGGGAGGAGTTAACGGCGGCGGGTTTTCGCGGCGCGATCGGGCAGGCCCAGGGCACATGCTTACTCCCGTTTGGTATTTTGGAAAAACACGGGCCGCAGCTTCCCTTGGGCACGGACTTGCTGAACGTGCGCTATGCAGCGCTGCATGCTGCCGAGCAAAACTACGCCGTGGTGTTTCCGGAATACTACTTCGGCCAGATTTTTGAGGCCCGCCACGAACCGGGAACGGTGGCGTACAGTTCGGACTTGCAATTAAAACTGCTTCAGGAAACCACCGACGAGATGGCGCGGAATGGCTGCAAGAAAGTGATTATCGTGAATGGCCATGGGGGGAACGAATATCTCCTTCCGTACTTTGCACAGACTCAACTGGAGAAGCGTCACGATTACGTGGTCTACGTGCAGTGGGGACGCGAAACTCCTCCCGGGGGGCCCGGAACGAAAGACAAAGTGAATATGCATGCAGGCGAGACCGAAACCTCCACCATGATGATTTCAAATCCTGATCTGGTGCATATCGATCGCGCCGCGAGTGAATCCGGAGCCGATCAGAAGCGTGTCACTTTGCCTGAAGATGTGTACACCGGGATCTGGTGGTATGCGAGGTTCCCCAATCACTATTCGGGGGACGGGTCGCTCGGCAATAAGGAACTCGGCGAATACGAAATGAAGTCCTGGATCGCGGCGATCGGTGAAGCGATTCGCGCGGTGAAGGCCGACGATCAGAGCCTAAAACTCCAGAATGAATTCTTCGAGAAAAGCGTCCGCCCTCTCGACACCAGACCCTAGCCGCGACAACCTGTTGGTCGATCCGCGACGTGACATCTTGCGTTATTAAGTTACTCACCCGAAAACGCCCAAAACCCGTTACAAACGTCAAATTTCGCAGAACCGCGCCGCACCGGGGCACGTTAAGAAGTACTTTGGCGCAGACAAAGATTCACATTTCCTCTTGACAGCGAACTGGCCAACTGTTACACATTGTAACGCTACAATGGCTCGCATCCAAATCCCGCGCCCCAAAAACCTCGGCGAAGTCGAGCAGGCCGTTCTCGAACACGTCTGGGCTCACGGGCCGTGTTCGGCGGAAGCCTGTCGCGAAGCGCTGGCGTCTACGCGGCCGATGAAGGAATCCACGATTCGCACGGTTCTTCGACGACTGGAAGAAAAGGGCTACGTCAACCACACTATCGAAGGCCGAACTTTCATATTTAGCGCCTCACAGGACCGGCAGAACGTCGCCGTGCGGGCCGTAAAGAGCATCATTGACCGCTTTTGCGGCGGGTCGGCGGAAGAACTGGTGATCGGGATGGTTGATCACGCAGTGCTGGATCGCAAGCAGCTGGAGCGGTTGACTAGGAAAATTGCCGAACAGAAAAAGTCGCAAAAACAGGAGCGGACCAAAGGAATTCGGGAGCAGGGCAGTAAGGAGACAGAGTGATGATCCTCACAACTCTACAAGGGCCAAACCTGACTTGGTTTTTTGAGTTATCTCCCAAAATTCTGACGCATTTGATTGATCCGGCCGTGCGTTCGCTGGCCATCGCCTCTGCGGCTGGGTTAGTGATGGTCGTGGCGCAGGTGCGGAGTTTGTTTTTGCGTCTTTCGGTTTGGAAGGCCGTGATCTGCGTAGCGCTGGCGATGCCGTTGCTGGTAATGTTCCTGCCGCCCCTTCGTGTTCCGGTGCCGGTGCCTGAAGGATTTCCCGGCCTTTCCAGTAATGAACCGAAAGCGGAAATTTCGGCGATCTCGCTCGCCACCCAGCCCAGCGTGCGAACTTCTCGCAGTCTGCCGCCCGCTCCAGCGAGAAGCGCCACGATTTACACGGTGCCCAGAAAAGACTTCAGCACCCCGCACAATTCCTACAGCCGTTCAGTGGATATTCCGCGATCAACCCTAGCACTCGGACTCTATTCAGCTGGCGCATTATTCTTGGCGTTCCGGTTTCTGCTCGGTTGGTTCTTGTCTTACAAACTTAGACAAGCTTCGCACCAGATTCACGACATTGAAACCGTTCGGCGATTTCGATGCCGCTGCGCTGCCGCGGAACTGCACGCGTTGCCGCGACTTGCGGAATCGGATCGTCTCAGCGTTCCGCTGACCTGCGGCGTGATACGGCCGTTCGTGCTGCTCCCGGCAGACTGGAGAACTTGGGACGCTGAAAAGTTAGATGCGGTGATGGCGCACGAAATTTCTCACGTGGCTCGCCGCGATGCGCTGACCGAGCGGCTGGCTCTGCTACATCGCAGCGTTTTCTGGTTTAGCCCCCTTGCCTGGTGGCTGCCACGATGCCTTGCGGACCTGGCAGAAGAAGCCAGTGACGAAGCGGCGCTGGCCGCCGGAACGGAACCGACCAAGTACGCCGAAGTTCTGCTGGGATTTCTCGAAGATCTGAATTCCGCGTCCTGCCGCGCGCACTGGCAGGGTGTGGCAATGGCCCAAGCCGGAAGCGCTGAAAAACGACTCGATCGTATTCTGAAGGGGAGGAGTTTCATGTCCGCGCAAACCAAAAAGTCGGCCCTGGCAGTTCTTATATTTGCAAGTGTGCCGGTGGTTCTGGTGGCCGCTTCGCTGCAGCCGCATCGCCTGGGTCCTCAAATTGTATTCAGCCACTACCCGTCACGGGTGGTTGCTCCGGCAATTGCGAGCCAGCAATCGTCGGCGACAGTGCCCGCCGCACCCGCGGTGGCCGCCTCGCCTCAACCGGCTCCTGCTGCAGTTTCGGTGGCTGCTCCGGTGGTAAACGTTTCTCCGACGGTCACGGAATCTACCGTGATAAAGGTTCACACGGTTCCTGCGACGTCAGTTGTGATAGCGCCGGTTGCGACGGTTTCCGCGACGCCTAATGTCTCCACGGTGTTGGATTCTCGGTCGATTCCGGTTGTGAGCGCAGAAGCGCGTGTCGCCGCAGTTTCTAGAATATCAACGCACGTTGTGGTGACGGCAAAGTCCGCAGTTCAGTCTCAAGCGCCGGCAGCGCCGTCGGCTCTTCCCCCGCCACCTGCGTCAGCAGCGCCCGCCCCTCCTCCGGCGCCACCTGCTTCAGGATCGCCCCCACCGCCGGCATTGCCGCCTGGAACGTACGTTCCGGCGCCTCCAAGGCGAAATTCGTACTCTTTCTCCTATTCGCAAGACGGTGGAGATTCCTACGCGATCATTAGCGGCAAGACGCAAACCATGTCCGGGTCGTTTTCGCACATGGATTTCGCCAAGCTCGAAGCGCTGCGCAAGAAAATCAATGGCGATTTCATCTGGTTCGAACGCGACGGCAAGTCGTATGTGATAACGGACCCCGAAACGGTGAAGCGCGCGACGGAAGCATTCGCCGCGCAGGCCGAGCTGGGCAGACAACAAGGCGAACTTGGCGAGAGGCAAGGCACATTGGGTGAAGTGCAGGGCGCGCTGGGGGAGCAACAGGGCGTGCTCGGCGAGCAGATGGGCCAGCTCAGTTCTAACTGGGAAAACATGAAGATAGAAATTCCGGACATGACGGCGGAATTGAAAGACTTGCAACTTAGAACGCAGGAACTGAGCCAGGCCATCAGCCGAAAAGATATCGAGGAAATGCACACCAGCATGGAGCAGATGCGAAAAGAAATTGCCGAGGCGACCAAGAACATAGATCAGACCAAGCTTCGTGCGGAGATCGCTCAGTCGGTGGACTCAAAAGCCATCGAACAGGCGATGAACCAGGCGCGCACCACGCTGGACGAGCAAATGGCAAGATTTTCTCAGCAACAGGAAAAACTGGGCGAGCAAATGGAAAGGTTGGGCAAAGAACAAGAAGAACTCGCGCGCCGCCAGGCCGAAGCATCGGAAAAGGCTCAAGCTGAAATAAGGGCGATCATCGATCAATCCATCTCGCGCGGCACCGCGCAGCCGGCTCCGAAACAATAACGCCGGTTGACCGGACAGCTCACTCACGTAAGGTAGGCGGGCTTTAAAGGCTCCCAAAATTCTTGTGTGCGCGATTCCCGTGCGTTGACGATATCGCCGCGCGATTGCTACTCTCCTTGAATGTCTTCCACGATTGAGCTGCAGGCGAAATACACCGTCTATCCGGTTCTGCTGCCTTGAAAATCCTGACGGCTGAAGAGATGCGCGAAGTGGACCGGCTTACCTCCGAACGCGAAGGTATTCCGTCAGCAACGCTTATGGAAAACGCCGGTACGAATTTGGCCAGATTTATTGAGGCACGCCTTCCCACTTTCAGGCGACGCAGAATTGCGGTTCTTTGCGGCAAAGGCAACAACGGTGGAGACGGATTCGTGGTGGCGCGCCACCTTCGCGACTCGGGAGCGAGACCCGACGTGTATTTATTCGCGGCGCCAGAACAAATGCAGGGCGACGCGGCCGAGAATTGCAGACACTGGCAGGCGGTGGGTGCGCCACTACACGTGGTTCTGAGCGTCGCTGATTGGGAAAAGAAAAAGGCCTGCGCGACATCGGCGGAAATTATCGTTGACGCCCTGCTCGGGACTGGCGTTGCCGGCCCGGTTCGAGATTTGCCCGCGCAGGTGATCCAGGATGTGAATGGACGCGATGGAAAGGACCGCTCTGTGGTCGTTGCGGTGGATATTCCGTCGGGCCTCCCCGCGGATGGCGGCGCGGGAGAGGGGCCCGTCCTCAACGCCGACTACACGATCACGTTTACGGCGCCCAAATTAGGGATGTTTTTGTCGAAGGCAGACGATCACCTTGGACAATTATTGGTCAGCGATATTGGTTCGTCGCGTGGCTTGGTCGAACAAATTGGCAAAGGCAATCTAGCGTGGAGTGAAGCGAAAGAATTTGAAGACTTTGCGAGGCGTCGCCAGCCGGACAGCAACAAGGGCATTTATGGCCATGCACTGATTGCCGCGGGATCTTATGGGAAGAGCGGTGCGGCAATCATGTCGTCGTGGGCGGCATTGCGCGCCGGCGCGGGTTTGGTTACCGTCGCGGTTCCTGAACCGGCATTGCCGATCGTCGCGGCACACAATCCTGAAATCATGACCGAACCGCTGCCGGCGACGAAAGAAGGCAGCATCTCATTGCGAGTTTTTGAGCACGATCGTTTTCAGAAAATTATGGAAGGCAAGCGTGCGCTCGGAATCGGACCCGGCTTGACTACGAATGACGAAACGGAGCAGTTTGTTCGTCAGATCACTAAGGCGCGGAGCGTGCCGATCATTCTGGATGCGGATGGACTGAACGCCTTCGCGGGACGCGCGAGTGACCTGAAGAGTGCGACCGGATTTCTAGCACTTACGCCGCATCCCGGCGAAATGTCCAGGCTTCTCGGACGGACCGTCCCCGAAGTCCAAGCCGATCGACTGTCTCTCGCGCAGAAGGCTGCTGCGGATTGGAACGCCTACGTCATCTTGAAGGGTCAATTCACCATCGTTGCCGCACCGGACGGACGTACTTTCATCAATTCCACGGGCAATCCGGGAATGAGCACGGCAGGAACGGGCGACGTCCTGACCGGAATCTTGACGGGATTGACCGCGCAGTTTGGAACACGGGACTGGTTACGCGTGCTGGCATTTGGGGTCTATCTGCACGGACTAGCCGGCGATGTCGCATATCGAAAATCGGGCGAGGCGCCGCTGATGGCGACGGATTTAATCCGATGCATGCCTGAAGCATATCGAAACTTCTATGCCGCGTGCGACCGTGTCTAGACGCGAAGTTGAAACGCGCTCCGCCGAGGAGACAATTTCGCTGGGGAGAGAGATCGGCGCCGCGCTAAAAGCCCCGATGTTGATATTGCTCACGGGCGAGCTTGGAGCAGGTAAGACGACATTAACGAAGGGAATCGCGAGCGGCGCAGGCGCGGCTCGCGAAGAAGAAATCACAAGTCCGACCTTCACCTTGATTCACAAATACGTGGGCGACGCAAAAGTTGGAAGCAATTTCTCGGTCTACCACATTGATTTGTATCGGGTCGAGGACCGGCAGGGCCTGGAAAGCCTCGGGCTCGAAGACATCTTCAACGAAGCGGCGGTTGTGATCGTCGAATGGCCGGAACGACTGAACCTTCCGGCCAACTGGCCGGTGATTGATGTCACACTCGAACATGTATCCGAGGAAGTTCGAAAGATAATCGTGACAAGCGATTAGCCGCTCGCGAAAATCCTGCCCTCTTACTGCTTCGGTTTTTCGATCTGTTGCTGGGTTTGAACGGAAAAAAGCTGAAAGTCGGAGAAGGTATGGTCAATGATCATGCGGCGCTTCCCGTAGTCGGCATAAGCCTGAGCGGTTTTCGGGAGCCACAATACGACGCTTTGCGAGTGAAACTGGACGGGTGCGTAATCAACCGATACAGCATTTCCTTGCAAACCGAGGATTGCGATTCCAGCGACGAGATTGGTCTCGAGGTGGATGATTTCGCCGGAATCGGCGGCGATCCAGGCGCGGCCTTTGAGGCTGACATGGTAGGTTGAATTAGGAGTATGAAACGAAAGTGTGCGCGGCTTTTTGTCTTTCTTCTGCTGAAATCGCACGACCCACGCGGGGTTTTCGTTCCATGACCCGTAGCCTTCGCAGCTCATGTCGTAGTCATCCTGCATAATAGGGTGGAAAATCAGCGCGAGAACCGACAAACCAGTATCTCTAACGTCCGTCATATCCACGGAATCCTTGCTAACGGGCGTCCGCGTCTCGTGCGATGCGAGGAGACCTGATTTTTCGCCGAAGTCCACGAAATAGTTAAAATCCTCGGTGCTTCCAAAATCTGGATTACCTAGATCATCGGTTTCTTCGTAGCGAATGCGCTCGTGCGCCGTGAAGTTTTGGAGGCTGGACACCAGATTCGTCGCTCGCTTTCCGGCTTGATCGAGAACAGCGGGCAACGAACAGGGTGGCCTGGCGGCGAGCGAGGCGATGGGTGAATCAACTTGAGGCGGGTCCCATCGCAGTACACGCTTCTTTTTATCGGTTGATTTAGCGCGGAACGAATCAGACGCGCGGGAGCGTACAGCCGGAAAGAGCAGCGTGAAAATAAGAAGGGAAACAAATGCGGCGCGAATTTGTGAATACGGGATCGAGTTCAGGATGAGGATACGGCGAGTTTGCCCGTCCTTTTTCACTTTGGAGGAACTGGCGGCTCAAGTCCCATGATTTGAAAGCCCGCGTCAACGTACAGAATATTCCCAGTGACCCCGCGCGCTAAGTCGCTTCCAAGAAAGACCGCCGAGTCTGCCACTTCTGCAATGTCGGTATTGCGTCGCAGCGGCGAATGTTCTTGAACGAAATCGAGCACCTTCGAAAAATCCTTAATGCCTCGGGCGGAAATCGTTTTGATTGGACCCGCGGAGATAGCGTTGACTCTAATTTTGTGCGTCCCGAGCTCTCCGGCAAGGTAGCGAACTTCAGCTTCTAGAGCAGCCTTCGCTACGCCCATAACATTGTAATTCTTTACGACGCGCGTGGACCCCAGGTAGGTGAGCGTCATGATGGAGCCGCCCTTGGGCATCAAGGGAACCAGGGCTTTCGAAATTGCCACCAACGAAAATGCGCTGATGTCGAGTGCGAGAGCGAATCCTTCGCGCGAGGTCTCCAGGAACGGACGATTCAAGTCCTCATGGTTTGCGCCAGCCAAGCAATGCACGACGACATCCAGCTCGTGGCCGTCACGTTTCAGCGCTGCCGCGACACCGTCAATGTCCGACTGCTGCTGCACATCGCATGGATAAAACGCCTTGGCGCCCAGTTCCTTGCCGAGTTCTTCAACGGTGGGTTTGGCGCGCTCGTTCTGATAGGTGAGCAACAAAGTTGCGCCTTCACGCACGCAGGCTTGCGCGATCGCGTAGGCGATGCTCCATTTGTTCCACACTCCCAACACGATTACGGTCTTGTTCTGCAGGAGATTGGGCATAGACCGGCATTCTACCGGAAATCGAGATTTCGAAGCTATCCTGGATGGTCTCCTGGCTGAAAGATTTTCCCGGCGTTTGGAGCACGCCCTTCAACTATCCGTGAGCGCGAATCCATCGAATGATGATCCGCAACACATCGAAAATGATGGGCCACAGCGCGGCGAGAATTCCGATCGTGGCAGCGGCAATTCGTGGCATACCTCGCGACCCGGGCTTGGCGATTTCAGATCCGGGCAAATGCCGAGAGCAAAATCCACCGCTCAACGCGGCACGAGTGCAGCGTTGACCCTGCGGGCCGAAGTAAAGGCAGGGACCTTGAGTGCCGGAAGTCGCAGATTCTGCAAGAGATGGAGGGATTTCCGCCGACCCCGGAAAGTCCTCTGAACGGGACGAGTCAAATTCCGTCGAAGTCGTCCGCGCGCTGCTGCTGGACGAATCATTAACGGTTAGGAATCGTTCCATTGCGCCCGACACTTTGCCTCAGTACAGTGAAAATTCGTCTTCAGCAACCTTATGCAAGAAACCCACACCGCTTTTTCGCCGACCCATCCTACCCGGATGAAGCTTGAGCCGTATCTCGCGGAAATCAAACTGAATGAGTTGACGCTGGGCGTTGACAACATCCATTATGACGTTTTTCTCAGCCCGCGCTTCGTGGAATTCACCCGCAAGTATTTGCTCGATCTAGTTCGGGAACGGGTCAACATCAGTTTAGTGTATGGCAAAGATCGCAAACAATCCGGCAGTCCCGAACATTCCGGGTTTCGCAAGCTGCTCACGGAAATTCTACAGTCTTCCCTCACCGATGCGAAATTCAAGCAATCCATCGAAACGGATCTGCTGCATCAACTTGCCATCTTGAAGCACCTGACGTCCGACATCAGCGTGCAATTTTCCAGTTTAATCGTCGAGTGCAAGGATTGGATCCGCGCGCGTGGCGAAGCGTTCGAACACAGCCAGCAAGCGCACGTGATGCGCGCCAAGATCGCCGAAATTCAGGCAGACAAAAAGAATGTTTATCGCTTAGTTGGCGAGACGCTGTGCCGGATTTGGCGCGAGGTCGAAGAAAGCACTCTATCAAAGTCGAGGCGCGCCCTATTTGGAGATGACTTCCGCGAAACCTACGAACTGCTGCAAAATCGTTTTTTGTTCGTGGAAAATGGAAACGACGATCACCTGTTCCTGGAACACTACGTGCTGCTGGGAAATTTCGTTAACGACCCCGACAGATTCGAGATTTTCGATTCCTTGCTGCTGGACTTCGTGCGCGATTTTATCTTGGCTGGCGATAACGCCGACGATCTGAGCAAGGCGCGCAAGGCCCACGAACGCCTTTTGGAACAGGCTCGCTTGTTGCGCTCGGAGCTAGCGCGTGTTGAACAGGAAATCGAAGAGGCATCGAACCGATCGGGCGAGGGCGACGGGTTGTTCCCCTCGTTTTTCAAACGAAAGGGCGGGCCGAGTCCCGAATCGAAGGGTGAAATTGCCAGTCTCGAACGTAAACTCGAATCCCTGGAAAGGAATCTTGAGGAATTAAGCCCTGCGATCGAGGCGGCCAAACAGCGCATGGATTTCCTGGTTGAGGAATATCGTGGGCGCATCGGCGATTATCTGAACCGTCCGCAGAATGCCCGATGTCTTTTTGACGATCAACTTTCGCAAACGGATGCGGACGCGAATTCACACACACCTTCGCAGCTGCTGCAGGAATGGCTGCACCGTCTCGAAGAGCGCGAATTGCTTCTGCATGTACTGGCCGGCTACGAAGTTCGGAAGATTTCCGCCGACTACTGCCCGCCGGTCCACTTGCAGGCGCTGAAAAAGGCGCTGGTCAGCCGGGACGAAGCCAAAAGAGTTGAAGCGATCCTCGAACAATTTCCGGCGCGCAAGATTTCGATGAAGCGTCTGGATGAAGCATCACGTGTCATCCGCCGGCGCACGCGGGAAGAGCAGCTTTCCACGGCCTTACAATTTGTGGAAGATTTCATGCGTCTCCGCCGCGACCGGCGGAATTACCATCACGTCGTGGCCTGGATGGAACGCATCAACCTGGTGCGATCCGAGCGCGCACGGGAGCTTTCGCGGGTCAACAAGAGCCTCTACGAATTCCTACACCCCGAGGAGGGCCGGCCGAAAGACGATCCGGTCATCAATCACACCATCATCAAAGCCGATGTCCGTGGCTCGACCGGAATCACCAAGGACCTGCTGGCCAAGGGCATGAATCCCGCGTCGCATTTCAGCATGAACCTGCACGAGCCGGTAAAAAAGATGTTGGAGCGCTACGGCGCAGCCACGGTTTTTATCGAGGGCGATGCGATTATTCTTTCGATCGACGAAACTGAATCGAGCCGCGCGACGAAGCGAGCTGTCGGCCGCGCGTGTGTGCTGGCCCGTGAAATTCTCGCGGTTACCCAGGCTTACAACGCGCGGGCGAAAACCACGGATTTGCCACCGTTGGAAATCGGAGTGGGCGTCGCTTTCCAGGACTCCGCGCCATCGCTTTGGATGGACGGCCAGTCGAAAATCATGATTTCGCGCGCGTTGAATCTTTCGGACCGGCTTTCGAGCTGTACCAAGATCACGAAACGCCTGTTCCGGAACAATCCTTCGCCATTCAACGTTTTTGTCCTGCAACCCTTAATGGAAGACGCCGCTGAGGATGAGGGAGAAGAACTGCTGGTGCGATTCAATCTGAACGGTATCGAAATGAACGAGGATGCCTTTCAGAAACTGAGCGCGGAAATTTCCATGGCGTCAATGGCCGGCACGTTTCCCATGCCTTGGGGGAAGGAGCGGGTGCAGCTGTACGTTGGCGAGGTTCCGCTTGGAGAATCGATCGAGCCGGTGGTGATTCGCAAGGGATTCGTGCATCAGTTGGTGACCGGCGCAAAAATCGGTGCGCAAGGCACTCGCCCTTACTACGAAGTGTGCACCGATCCAAAACTTCTCGATCTCGCGCGCAGGAAATTCGCCACCATTTCTCCGAAAAATTGACCACGCCAAGTTGTACGCGCCGCCGCGCATCCCTATAATCCAAACGGAGGCGAATGAGGTCCGGTGATCTTCGTGGCCTTCAAAGCCATTGATCCTGTCCTTCGCGGCCAGGATGGTGGGTTCGACTCCCACACGCTTCCG
>Ga0209006_10000986_pt1 | contig 26260 bp, 23 predicted proteins | sample JacPin_JW_Ref_O2_FD_188567 | JGI IMG/M metagenome (GOLD analysis project Ga0209006, IMG submission 188567) | Forest soil microbial communities from Algoma, Ontario, Canada - Jack Pine, Ontario site 1_JW_Ref_O2 (SPAdes) (version 2) | ecosystem: Environmental > Terrestrial > Soil > Boreal...
ACCGTTGTTCGCCCTGCGGTAATTGCTCAAAGAACCGCAGCGTCCGCAGCGTGATGTCTCGTGCCTGATTGCGTGTGATCCAACCGCGCTCAACTCCAACTGGCCAGGCAGTTAGAGCGAAGCCTGTCCCCGTGATGCTGCAAGCGGCCGGCGTCGACCAACGATCGGCCATCAGTCCGTTGCTATGGTTCACACGCTCCCAGTAAAAGTAAAAAGTGCGACGCTCAATATCGCTGAGCAACTGGGAATCCGAAATGCGCGCCGTAGTGGATTTCGCCCACATCGGACTGGAAACAATTCCGGCGGCAGCAGCGCTGAGGAAACTGCGGCGGGTCAGTGGCGGAGGCTCGCTGGGCATGGTCCAGTCAGTGTAACGGAGAGGAGACCAGAGCCGGGGGGTTATGGTTGGCGCTATCAGGCGATTTCACGTTTTGACGATTGCCCGTCCGGGCCAATGAGTGAAAAGGCGATGTTACGTCAACTGTTCCACAGCAATCGCCACATCCCAACCTTACACAGCTGTTCTTCGTGTTGACAGGCGACGCCCCACCGCTTGAATAACCTGTAAGAGCAGACCTTCGCGATGCTGTAACGAGAGTGTTTGCGGAGACAATCAGCGCGTCTGACAATGCGGATTCTCCTGAGTTGTAGCCCCAAATGGTGATTGCAAGGAACCAGCCCGGAACGGACAGCGCCATCGGGACGACCTCAAACACTCCTGGTCGCGCTAGATGGCCCGTAACGACGGCCCATGCTAATGCAGACCGACCTGCCAGGTGGCGAGGCCACAAAAAGCAGGACGATGGCGCATAAATTCTTGCTCGGCTCGAATCTGCGGTAGCGCAACCATCGAGCCTGACGCTAGATTGCCTCCATTTCGTGGCGGAAGATGAAAGGCTCTTGTCTGGTGCGATAACATTGACAACCCCTTCTGGCTAAGGCAGAGTAACCGCTCCGCGTGGGTGTTGTCTTGTTTTGCCCAAGCGCGGCTCCCCAGGGTTTGCATTCGAGTGTCGAGATCTTCATTTTCAAATTAAAAGTCTGTGGAGGTAGTTGTGCGGATCAATCCTTCAACGTTTCTCTGTCGAGCTTGGAGCACTACACCTGGCGTCATCGGCATCTCGCTGCTTTGCTTGTTCTTAGCACCGCTAGTCTCCACGGCTCAAAACACAATTAGCACTTATGCCGGTGGTACGAACTTCGGCACTACCGCAACCACCATTGATCTTCCGGGGCCGAGCGGGGTCATTCGCGATGGCGCGGGAAACACCTACATTGCGGCACCTTACTCTACCTACGTGTTCAAGCTGACGGGAAACACGATCAGCAGTTTTTCCGGGCTGGGTTATGGAACTTACAGTGGGGATGGAGGTCCGGCCAGCAGTGCGGGGCTGGGGCTGCCCACTTCGCTAGCCATCGACGGCACCGGGAACATCTATATCGTAGATTCCCACAACTCACGAATCCGCAAAGTGTCGGCCACAACCGGTCAGATTTCGACTGCGGCGGGCAGCGGAACCAAGTGCGAACCTTCCACGGCCACCTGCGGCGATGGAGGACCGGCGACGCTACATAATGTCGCAGCCTTGAATCTTCCCAGTGCGGTGGCCGTAGATGCGCAGGGAATTCTATACATCGCAGATTCCGCCGATCATCGTATACGGGCAGTCAATCAGACCGGAGGTACGGTCACCGTAGCGGGCGTCAAGATCGGGGCCGGTGATATTCAAACGATTGCAGGGAACGGAAGTCTCTGTTCCTCGACAATCGGCAACTGCGGAGATGGTGGCGCGGCCACTGCGGCGCAGTTGAATTTCCCTGAAGGTGTTGCGGTCGACTCCAATGGAAACATTTATATTTCCGACACGCGCGACAACCGCATCCGCGAAATCGCAAAAGGCGCCAACGGTGGCGGAGGTTCGATAATCACAACCTTCGTTGGCAGCGGGATCGCATGTTTTCCCTCCACCGGCACGTGCGGCGATGGTAAGACTTTGGTCACGACTCAGTTGCACTATCCAATGGGACTGGCGCTCGACCCCTCAAACAACTTATACATCGCCGATTCCGCAGACCAGAAGGTTCGCTTGGTGAACGTTCTTACTTCGAACCTAAGCACTGTGGCTGGTGATGGCGCTCAAGGCTTTATTGGTGACAATGGTGCCGCAACGCTAGCGAGGCTGAATATGCCCAGTGCGGTTTTCCTGGATAACAGCGCAAACTTACTGATCGCCGATAGCGGCAACCAACGCGTCCGCATCGTGTCAAATGGCACCATCCTGACCCTGGCCGGTGGTGGGACGGGCGGGGACGGGCTACCGGCAACCAACGCCACCTTCGCCGGGCCCTACACGGTCTCCGAGGATTCCTCGGGCAATCTCTACATTGCCGACACCGCCAACAATCGAATCCGGACGGTCGATGCGCAGACACTGCAGGTCAGTACGGTCGTCGGCACCGGCCTTGCAGGTTACACGGGCGACGGCGGTCCTGCCACCAGCGCCACCTTGAATGCTCCAACGGCGGTTGTCGTGGATTCATCGGATAACATCTGGATCGCTGACACGGGCAACAACGTGATCCGGGAGGTGCCAGCCACCGGTAACATGCAAGCCGGTAACATCACCACTGTGGCAGGCAATGGCAGTTCATGCCTTGCGATTCCACCCCCGGACTGCGGCGACGGGGATCCGGCGACGAGCGCAGGCTTCGGCATGCCGCTTGGCATCGCGGTGGATAGCAGTGGGAATCTGTTCATTAGCGATTACACGGCGCAGCGCGTTCGTGAAGTAAGTGCCGCCCCGCCCCACAACATCAGCACCGTTGCGGGGGACGGGCAGCGTGGCAATCGAGGAGATGGCGGTCTTGCTACTGCAGCTCACATGGATTTCCCGAAGGGGATCGTTGTGGATTCCTCGAACACGGTCTACGTTTCCGATACCCAAAATAACCGCGTCCGTTCGTTTCAGGTCGGTGGGAACATCAACGCTTACGCGCTGAACGGCGCTGCTCATCTGCAGGGAGATGGAGGTCCCAAACTCCTCGGTGGGCAGTGGAATCCGCTGGACCTGGGGATCGATCCCTCCGGTAATGTCTACATCGCATCCGGAAACGACAACGTGGTGCGAAGAGTGGATTCAGTCTCCGGCACCATCGGAACCGTAGCCGGATTTCTGCCCAAGGGGATCGGCGGATTCGGCGGCGACGGCGGTCCGGCTACGTTAGCTCATCTGGACAACGAAGGCCTTACGGTGGATGCGCAGTCAAACCTGTTCATCGCCGACGCCGGCAACAATCGTATCCGCAAGGTTCATCTCACTCCGGCGGGAACAGCAACTCCGGCCGCGCTCAACTTTTCCGCCACTCCGCTTCACCAAAGCAGCCCGCCGCAAACGGTCACTCTCAAAAGCTCCGGCGGAGTCGATTTGAAACTAACTGGCATTTCCTTTGGCGGCAAGAATCCTACGGAATTCAGCGAGACGGATAACTGCGTCACCCTGGTAAACCTTGGAGTCGATGTCACCTGCACCGTGACAGTCACATTCACCCCGCTGAGCTACGCCCTACGCAGCGCAACTATGACTCTCAATGACAACGACTTCAACGGTCCTGAAACCGTTGCATTGAGCGGCTACGGCCCATACTTCACTCCCTCGGTGGCCCCCTCCGCGCTCACCATCAGCCCCGGATCGACGGGCACTGCCACAGTGACCGTTACGCCTTTCGGAAACTTCGATGGACTCATCGCCCTGAGTTGCAGCGGTGCGCCCCCGAACTCGACCTGGGCGCTTACCCCGACCCAGGTCAATTTGGATGGAACCGATACCGCTAAGACTTCGGCCCTCACCCTCACCACGACTTCCACAACGCCTGCCGGCGTCTATAGCCTAACCATCACGGGCGTCTTCACGACGAATGGTGGCCATCTACAGTACTCGACAACGTTGCAGGTTACGATTACGTGAGAGCAAGGGCAGACCGGTTTTCTGCCCTCCGGGTCGAGCAATGACTTCTGGGCACGCTGAAGATGGCGAACAATCGCCACTTCGCTCACTTATCCCGGACGCTAGCAAGAATGTACTCAACAGTATGCGTAAGCCATCCAGCCTCGAAATTCTTGGCTTTTTGGCTGTATTTTCGCGGCGGCCGAGAAAGATTTCTTCAGCCGCTTACCCGTGCAGCGTCCGCTGATCGCTCCCGCCGTATAGAGACGTGACGGAACGAGCACGGCTACCCGAGGCCCAGCTTCTCGGCGAGAACGCGCACACGCTTGCCATAGATGATTCCGTGAAGGGCAAGGCCAGGGCCGATCAAGAAGAAGGTCCATCCGGCCCACGATGGATACTTGAAAGCTAATGCAAGAGAAATCGTGCCCACGGCTCCCATGAGTACATTTTCCTGCACGGCCACCCGGGTTTCGAGAACCTCGACAGGGTTCAGTCCGAGGGCGTTCCGCAGACTGTAGGCGCGGGCATAGAGAAGGGCAAAAATAATGAAGACGGCCGCGAAACCGGTCGCGTAAATTCTCATCAGCACCGATCCCTCATGAAAGCTCAAACCAATATCGTGGCCCGACAGTTCTTCAAACAGCATGGTGAAAACAAACTTCAGCGGATACACGAAAAACAGCACCAGAAAAAGGAGCACAAGATTAAGGAAGACAGTATAGGGATCCTCCAACCCGTAACGGCGGGAGAAGCGGTAGTGGCCGCGCCAAATCAGCACGAGTTGCGCGAAGCAGGCGGCGAAGGGCACGAAGCCACGAATCGCGGCCATGAGTTCGGCATAGGTACGAGGAACTTCCAGCGAGACCACGAGCAGCGTCAAAGCAAAGCCGAACACCACGTCGCAAAAGGCTTCGAGGCGGGTGATTTCTCCTGCGCGCCAGCGGAAATACATTTCCGGCAGCAATCCGCGACGATGTTCCGCCGGCAGCGCATGGTGTGGTGCGATGGCTGCATCTTGCGGATCGGAAGGCGACTGATCCACATGGCGGTGCGGCTGCGAAGATGGATGGTTATGCCTGCGGCTCATATTTTCGGGATCGCGTTCGGGGCTGCGCGTCTTGGAATTCTGCCGTGTCTGCGAGCCGTTGGCAAGGAACAAACATGCCGTTCGGGAACTAACCATTCGTAAAGTGCATAATATTGCTCAGTTTCTGTTGGGAGACGGGGATAGCTTGGGAAATGGCTTTTTCCCGGGAGGTAGTTCCCATGCCTGATTACACTTCGCTACATTACCCCATTTCAGGAAACCCTCAGCGGCTCCCAAAGTGCTGCATCTGCAATGAGCCTGTTTGCCTTGAGACCAGCAATACTGATGAGTACGGGCAGGCCCTTCACGAGGAGTGCTATGTCCTCAAACTTTGCTTGACGAAGAAGGAGGAGTGGCATGTCCTCAAGCTCTGGCTGAAGGCTGATTTTCTCAACAACGGTGGGACCCACGCCAGGCCCCGCCAAACAGGCACGCGATCCGTAAGCCGTGCGACGCGGCGATGGAACAGGTCTGCGAGTCTCCAATACAAGAAAGCCGGGCGTGCCTGCGATTTGGTCATCCAGCGGGCGAAGCGCATTTTCCGGCACCCGGACCCGTGGAAACTGGAGCTGGCAGCAGTTGTTACCTGCCTGGTGTTCACTTGCTGGATTGCTTACGGCGACGGCCACCCGGATTCGTTCCTTGGATCGTTAGGGCTGCACAGGTCGACTGCTCTCCAAGCCCAGTTACTCGCACCCCCGAAAGCGACCACCGAGAAGGACAGGTCCAGACGCCACGCTGCGCCGGGTTCAGCGGAGGGTGACCATGCCAACCTTTTCCAGTTCCAGCAGGTTGAGGACGCGGAGAATGAAGTTGAAGTTGAAGTTGTTCACATCGGAGGCGATGTGACGGTGCGCCACTTCACAACCAGATCCACTCGCACCCCGGCAGGTTCAAATCGGGAGGTATCCAGCCGTTCCGTGGGAGAAGATGTGACGATTCGATACTTCACGCCCCAAGTTCGTAGTATCAGAAACTAGGCAGTCTCCAATGTGAGCGAGAAACCTTCCAGGTCAGGCGGTTCGCTGGATGGACACGAGAGTGAGGTCATCCAATGAAGGGCCGTCGACAAAGGTTCGCAGATCGGTCAGGCAAGCGGCGACCAGCTCGGCGGGGCGCTTGGCAGCTGCCTGACGCACCACACGCGTAACGCGATCCACGCCGTATTCCTCGTCCGCGCAACGTGCTTCCGACAGGCCGTCGGTGTACAGGAGAAGCATGTCGCCAGTTTCCATGTGCAGGCGGGTGGCGGAGAAATCAACGTCGTGGAACATCCCCAGCGGCAAACCGGTGGATTCGATGCGCAACACCCCACCGCTCCCGACCATGATCGCGGGACAGTGGCCAGCGTTATGAATTTCCACATCTCCAGTGGACTTAGCCAATCCGCATATCAGAGTGGCGTACTGCCCGGCCAGCGCGCTATCGCAAAGAACGCGATTGGTCTGGGCGACCATCTGGCCAAGCGGCAGGGCCATTCCAGTCAGGCTGCGGAACAAGGCGTGGAGTTGAGCCATCAGCATCGAGGCGGCCACGCCCTTGCCGGAGACATCGCCAAGCACAAAAAAGAGCTGTCCATCGGACGGGATTAAGTCGCAGTAGTCGCCACTGACGGGACCGAGCGGGGCGTAGTAATAACTTGTGTCCCAGCCAACTGCCTGCAGGTTCACTTGGGGCAAGAGATTGCGCTGCACCTGGGAAGCCAGATCCAGGTCACGTTGCAGGGCAGCTCGTTGTGAGTCCGTGAGGTGATCGAGGCAGTATCGCACCAGCGGATCGGCCAGGAGGCGGTCCTGTTCGATCGTTTCGTGGCATTCCTGGCACAGGCCGTAGCTACCCTTGGCCATACGTTCCAGCGCCGAATCGACTTCGCGCAGAAGACCAACGAAGCCGGCTTTCTGCGGTGCGAGAGCAATCGCAGCTTCCAAGCGGCGCTTCCGCTCTTCCAATTGAGTGTGCAGGAAAGCTACTTCTAGCGTGGCCATAACAACCTCCAACTGGTATGCGATTTGGTATTTGATTGCGGTTCCCCGTAGCAAGTCGCAGTTTGTTGCTGTGAATCAGCCTACTCGATGAGCGTTGCAATGGACGAATCTGAGGAGCAGGACGAATCTCTACCTAACGCACCCCCGCGTCAATGGGAGCGAGAACGGCAAGGAGCCGCTGCATCGCGCCACGCTGCCGCTGATGCATGTTGCAATAGCAACATTGATATGTTGTAATAGCAACATGGAGGGATGAGCCATGAATGAAACCCTGGATGCGATCTTCCACAGGCGAGCGGTTAAGGTATTTGAGCCCGTGGAAATTTCCGAAGGACTGCGCGAGCAAATTCTGAATGCAGCCCGGCAAGCCCCCTCAAGCTTTAACAGCCAGCCTTACAAGTTTTACTGGGTGGGGTCCGGGGCAAGAAAGGCCGCGGTGGCGAAACTGTGCCTCGGGCAGAAGCCCGCGGAGACCGCCTCCGCATTGGTTGTGGCCGTTGCCGACCTCGGATCGCTATCGACGACGGCGCAAGGCCAGCTGGAGTGGATGCGCAGAAGCAACTTCGCCGCAGAAAAACTTCGCGACTACGAGCGGACGGCAAAGATTGGGCGGATCCTGTTTATGCCGGGACCATTCGGAATGTTTGCCGCGGTCAAACGGGTCTTGTTCCGGCTGCTAAATCTGCGGATGGTAATCGGGATGCCGCCGCTCTCGCGGCAGGACTTGTTCAAGTGGGCGACGAAGAGTGCATCGTTGGCGTGCCAGAATCTGATGATCGCTGCCGAAGCGCTGGGCATGAACACCTGTCCGATGGAAGGCTTTGACGGCCGCAGGCTCTCGCGATATCTGGGGTTGTCTGGCAGGCACCACGAGATTGTGATGGTGATTGCGATCGGGAAGAAATCGCCTGCCCACAATGAGCCGGCGCAGTGGCGAAGACCTCTCGATGCCACGGTGACCATCCTATGAATATCCTCCCTCGGAAAGAGATCCCGGATGACATCCTGAAAGAGTCGGTACTCGCCAATATCGCAGCGGCGTATTTCTCGGTGGGGAAGAAACTGGAGCGAAAAACCCAGTGCTCGGCGACACGCGGCTTTATCCTGTCGACATTGCGCGGGGGAGCAGCGCTGAATTCGAATCAGATCGCCACGCTCCTGGGTCTCGACCGGACCGTCGTGCACCGTGCGATCAAGTTACTGGCCAAGGAAGGACTCGTGTCGGAGCACAGGGCAAAATCAGGCCGAGCCATTCAAGTCCAGCTGACGGCCAAAGGAGGGAAGTACCGAGAACGGCTCATCCAAGCTCGGGTGACCGCCGATGAGAGTGTTCGGCGGCGGATGACCTCGGAGGAGCGCGAGACCCTTCTTCGGCTTCTGAAGCTGGTTGCGGAATGCGAGTTCTGATGGACGGTTTGCCATAGGCCCAGATGGACAAGACCGGCAAGGCAAGTTGACGTAGACACGATTTCACTCAAGTGGCCAGCGGGCTACTAAGGTTCTGCACATCAAGCTCAAGGCCCATACCACAATCCGCTGTGGTGGCTTGCGGCTTTTGATGGTCGCGGCCTAAAGGGGCTATGTGCGCTAAAGGGCTGACGTTTCCTCCCTGAGAGCGTAGCCTCTCGTAGATCATGGCTAAAGCCAACGACCCGCCTTTAGCGTTTGGAAAGATCATCGATCGCATCGAGCAGATGCGAGAAGAGTTGCTCATGCTCCAAAGGTCACTGGAGAAGATGGAACCTGCCGAACCCGCCGCTCCTGAGGATGGAGCCGCAAATGGGATCGAGGATGTTTAGCAGACGGTTAGCACCCCTCCCGTGAAAAATCAAGAATAGAGCCAGGCTCAATTCGATTTCGGCGACCGCTTTGAAAGCTCTGCCTCGAAATGAGCTTCGAGATCTTTCAGTTCTAACGTAACGCTGAGGTGTCGTGGGATATGCCATCAGCAGCGGTGTTAAGCCGCACCTGTTGGTCTTCCAAGAGGCGCAGTATTTTTTCAAACAGCGCGCCCAGTTTTTCCTGGTCTTGTTCATTGGAGGCGAGTTCGCAGAGTCCCACCCACTGCTCTTGATTTGTCAGATTGGCCATCACCGGTATCTTTCTTATGTTGGGATTAGGATCTACGCCGCCGCTGCGCTGCCCACGGCGTCCGTGAAGCCCTCCATCGCCTGCGTCAACTGCGAATCCACTTCATCCGCGATGGTCATGACATCAGGCAACAGGACGCTGAAATCCAGCGCACTCAGGTTCTTCTGCAACACTCCGAAGAGTGTTACCTGGAGAATTCGCGAGTCGTGTACCAGCATGGCAGAGGTGTAGCCTTGCGATTTCCGCAACTTGCCATGGGCGACAGCGGCAGGGGAACAGACGGAATCGCTTTCTTCTCCGGGGGTGTTGGACGTTCTCAGGCGAGCAATCAGGTCATTGATGAGCTTGGGAAGATACCCGGTGCGCTCCTGGTCGCTAAGAGAAACCTGGCTCAGTTCTTTGCTCTTCTTGACCCTGGCCAACCAATCTTCGACGATCAGGCTCGTGCACTGCCGCAATATTTCGGCCACTCGTTCCTTTGGCGTGGAAACAGAAGGTTCGTGACTGAGCATCTTATCGTGAACGAGATCTGCGAGTTTGCCAGTCTCGAAAGGTTTCACGATGATTTCGTCCGCTTCCAGAAGAATGGCTTCCATCGCACTCTTCACGTCCGGGTAGCCGCTGACCAGCAGCGTCAGCGCCTTCGGCTGGATGTGGCGCATCGCCGTAATCACCGCAAAGCCGTCGCTGGGGTTCGGCATGTGAAGATCAGTGATCAGGACATCGAAGGTCTCTGTCGTGATCAGTTTCAGAGCCTCGGTCACGTTGGCAACCGCAACCACGGCGAACCCCTTGTGTTCCAGGGTCGCAGTCATCATCTCGCGAATGGCGTCGTCGTCATCCACAAGCAGAATCTTGGGGGAGATACGGGGTCCGGTCGGATTCATACAGCACAACCTCTCACGAACTAAATCCAGCGTGGCTCGGAAGCACGTCTTTAGACGGAACTCATCCCGGTCGGTTTCACAAGTTGCGCCTTCGCAGTTTTGGGCGGTCTGTTGCTGAAGCTCCCCATTGTCTGGGTCAACTGGGCATCCACTTCGTCCGCGATAATCATGACATCGGGCAACAACAGGTTAAAATCCAGCAGGCTTAGATTCTGATGCAGCGTTCCAAAGATAGTCACCTGAAGGATTCGTGATTCATGAATCAGCATGGCGGATGAATAGCCCTGCTTCCGTCGCAGCTCGCCGTGCTTGACGGCAGCCGGGGAGGCGACGGCATCGCTGTCTTTATCGGGCAATTTGGGTCTGCCCAAACGCACGACCAGATCGTCAATCAGCCGTGGAAGATGTCCGGTTCGTTCCTCATCGCTAAGCTGAAGGTGGTTGAGTTCGGGGGTCTTCCTGGTTCGCGTCAACCAATCTGCAATCAGAGAGGTCTTACAGCGTTTGAGCATCGCAGCCACGCTCTCCTTGCCCGCAGGTTGTGATTTCTCATGCGAACGAAGAGCCGCTTGTGCGATTGGTATTGAGAGTGGAGCAGACATCCGACACCGCCTTTGGGTAACAACTAATACAACGATAGTCCTTGAAGCACTCTCGAACTGTTCAATAGTGAGCACTTCGCGTATCGGCGGGAGCAAAGTAAATTAGCGGAGTAGGCACGAATTCCCGGTTCCACACGGTTTAACATTCACCCGCTGTAAGTCGATGCGACTGCGCTGCACGCTGGCCCCGTTGCCCAACGTTTGTGCAGTCGCTCGACGATTGGCATCTTGGTTAAGTATCGGTGGTCGGCGCGTCATCCATGAATGGCCATAAACAATCTGGCGGCCACTGGAACACAGCTTTGGGTTTGCGAGTCTGGACCTGTAACTTCTTAAGCTTATCGTCGGGACTCTGGTCAGACTCGCGAGATGGTACTTTGCGTATCAATGCTCGATCCCCCCAATAGAGATGGCGCAGTATCTCCCTAAACTGCGCCATCACAGGAAGACAGCGGACGACGGGGGGAGGGCCGCGTGAGTTCCTTTACATTCGACTCGTTGAATCCCAGCGTACAACGGGAGGATGTCGTGGCATTGTTCACTATTGCTCACTGTTTGAAATAAGTGATACCAATTTGGGAAATTTAATCGGCGATCAAAGTGGCTGGCAGATCACGGCGGGAACTAGAAACACGCTGGAAGTAGCAGTCTTCATGAACGGCCTTGCCATTTTCGTCGGCATACAGATCGACCGCTAGATCGACCGGCCTGGCGCAAATTGTACAGGGTATTTCTGGGAATGGGTGACCACCCATATTGCCTCCTTCGGAGGGTCACAAGTAGCGTAGGCGAAATACAGAATAAGGGCTGGTCAATATTGATCGACTTTGTTCGGTATCGTACACTCTCGCCATGCTCTCGCCGGGGGAAATAGCACAGATCAAGGCTGAGATTGAGCGCCTCGAACACCTCCGCGAGGAATGCCGCGATAGCGGTATTCAAAAAGTCATCGAGGCTTGGATCGCTACGGCGAAAGAGAAACTGGAGAGCGGAAGAAATCCAAAGTAATGCCGCGTGACCCGTGTCACTGCGGTAATGCGCGAGTCTTGAGATGGTAGAACCATCCGGCAACTCAGGATGCCTTATGGACTATGTGCAGACTTCACGACCGCTCATCCCAGATTACGGAGAACTACCGGAACAGCGCAGACGCGTCCTGGAGGGAGCCGTCGAGAAGGTTGTGCGGCTTGCGCAGGAGGTTGGAGTGACCCCAGGGGACATCGTATCGCTGCTCGACTCTGGCATCGGCATACCCGACTTGCTGGCTTTGATAGCCTCAAGAAATCCAGGAGTCGCTTAGATGGGCTCAGCCACGATCACGATCACCCCCACGATTGTCTCCTGCCCGTATTGCGTCTTGGGCAACGATTTCAGACCGATGGTCCCCCATTCAGACGGAAGGTACATCTGTACCAGGTGCGCTCACCTGGCAAGCCCTCGCGAGAAAGAATTCCGGTGTTCTTGCCCGGAGTGTCTAAATCAGAGAGCGTTCAGCCATAGCCTAGTATCGTCGATGTTTCGCGGATAACAACTCCATCCATTGCCATCGAAAGCGGAATACAGATGGGCGTGGCCCAGCCTTTTAAAGTCGCTGGCGTTTGCAGTAAAAAGGTGCCTCGTCCTTCGCTTACGGTGCAAAGGGAGGGTACCTCGGAGACTTGCAGTGACGGTCTTATGTTGCCCGATCCGGAAACACGTGGTGCAGGCATCCTGGTTCCCGCCCTTGCAAAAAGCGCAAGGACGGGGCACCCACAGTCGTTCAACGGGAAGGAGAAAACAGTGGGCCTCCCGTCAACACTAATCTAGCCGAAATTCAAAATCGCCCACTACCGGGAGCGCGGTGGTGGTGCAGTTTGGCCTACGCGTTAGGGCTGTTAAGCATGAGATCCTTCGCTACGCCTGAGAAGCGGCTACGCTCAGGATGACGCCGTCGTGTAAGAGTCAGACTGGGAACGCTTTCGCCCGATAATTTCATCTTTTATGTCTTACTCGCTGCAAGAATCAAATCAAGAAGCCGTCTGTTTTATCGCGCGCAAGTGTGCAATATTGACCAGCTACAACAACCCGCAATGCGTATGCTGCTGTTAACTATTTAAAAAAAGCGGAACACGGTCATGGGTTAGCGGCTTTAGGTTCATTCGACCCTCACGACCCGTTCAAAACTCCGGCCGGACTCAATCTCTGAGTCCGGCCTCTTTTCTTGCCGTGCCGACTTGTTCTTTCCTCTTTTTCAGTTTGGTGAAACACTGAAGCCGCGTTTTTATTGGGTGCGCTTTACGCGGCGCTGAAGCGCTGCGCCACCCAATATCAAAAGAAGGGGCGGGGGTTACGGGCCGAGGAGTGAGCAGGCCCGTCGCTTGTACCATCCCCTCCCCGGTTTGATTCTCTGGGGCGAAGTCCTTACACTTGAGTGTGTTTTTCCGCTGGGCGCGCCACCATGCTGTGGAGGGTTTCCTGAGTCTTCGATTACAAGTTTCCATTCTTGCGATAATTTTTGGGATGCTGGGCTACTGCGTGGGGCAGGAGCGGCCGACACCGATTTCCCTGGATAGCAGCGAGACGATATTTGCGGTTCTGACGGCGCTGAACACGTGCGGGTACGATCAGGATCTGGTGAGCTCGGACGCGACGCGAAGCAATGTGCGTGCGGAGGTGCAGAGAGCGTTGCAGAACTCGGAGGAAGCGGAGACGACGCGGACTGCGATTTGCCAGTTCTACCAGGCGCACACGCCGGACCGGAATAACTACCGTAGTTTGTCTCCTTATATTTCACTGGCGTTGTACATGGATGGTCCGCCGCATTTTGTGCCGCGGATGAAAGAAGAAGATTTGCCGCCGGACGCGGCGGCGATTGGGGCGTTCGGGGCGCTGCTGGAAAAGTTCTACGAGAAGGTGAATCTGCATTCGATATGGGAGCGGCATCGCGTCGATTATGCGGCAGCGATGAACCGGTATCACGAAGCGCTGGCGAAGATGGTGTTCGATACCGAGATTTATCTGAAGCAGCCCTCGTCGGAATACCTGGGGCGGAGATTCACGATTTATCTGGACTTCATGGGCTCGCCGAACGAGACCGATGCGCGGAATTATGGATCGGAGTACTACGTGGTGGTCTTCCCTGCTCCGGTGCCGCGCGGGGCGCCGGCGGGAGCTGGGCTGAAGATGGACCAGATTCGCCACACTTTTCTGCATTATGAACTGGACCCGCTGGCGAATAAACACTTCAGCGCAATCAAGCGCCTGGAGCCGCTGTTGCAATCGGTGAAACGCGCTCCGCTGGAGGAAAGCTTCAAGACGGATATGTCGCTGCTGGTGACCGAGTGCCTTGTGCGGGCGATTGAGATTCGTACCCAGGGTGGAAAACTCGGGGCGGACGAAGCGATGCGGGCACAGGCGGTGGATGACGCGGTAAGGCAGGGATACATCCTGACGAAGTATTTCTACAACGCGGTGGTGGCGTTTGAAAAAGATCCGGCAGGGATACACGGCGCGTACAGCGGAATGCTGGAAGGTGTGGATCTGAAAAAAGAGGAGAAAGCGGCGGCAGACGTTCATTTTGCCAGCCGCACGTCGCCAGAACTGGTGCAGCTGTCGCGGCCGGAGGAGCGGCGGATTCTGGTAACGGCGGAGAAGCGGCTGGCGGCGGGGGATCCGAAGGGAGCCCAAGAACTCGCGCAGCTGGCTCTGGACAAGAAAATGGGGGATCAAGGGCGAGCCTTGTTCATCCTGGCGGAAGTGGCCGTGGCCAACAAGAATCGGGATGGAGCGGAAGACAATTTTCACAAGGCGATTGAGGCGTCGAAGGATCCGAAGGTGGTGGGATGGTCGCATGTGTATCTGGGAAGGATTCTGGATATGAAAGAGGATCGCGATGCGGCGGTACAGCAGTATCAGGAAGCTCTGAACGCGGCGGGAGAGTTGCCGGAGATTAAGGCGGCAGCGGAACGAGGCTTGGCGCAGGCTTATGAACCACCGGCCAAACCGCAGTAGACGGTGGATTTCGTTACAATCATAGAGGCATTTGCAAAAGAGCAATTTTGTAAGTGGGTAATTGGTGCAGCGTAGAGCGTGCAATTACTCGATTACAAAATTTTTCTAATTACCCCATGTCTTGATGTCCAAGGAGAACGTATGAAGCGATCAGCAATCATTATTAGTTTGAGTATGGCGATGCTGGGGATTTCGAGCTGGTGCGTCGGCCAGAGCAAACCGGCAACGGGGACAAGCACGGCGGGACAGGCGGCGCCAGCGGGAAAACGGTCTCCGCAGGCGAAGACACAACCCGAGTTTGATGCTTACAAAGTGGCGGCGGCGTTGACGGATCCGGCGGCGCAGGAAAAGGCAGCGGACGATTTCGCGACCAAATTTCCTGACAGCGAGCTGCGACCTTTGCTGTACAAGTCAGTGATGGCGCAGTACCAGCAGGCCAACAACCCGGACAAGATGCTGGCCATGGCGCAAAAAGTGTTGACGTTCGATCCCGACGATCCGGAAGCGCTGCTGGGCGTGGCTCAAGTATTGGCGGAGCGGACACACCCCACGGATCTGGATAAAGATCAGCGGCTGGCGGAAGCGAGAAAAGATGCGCAACGCTCGCTGGAGACGGTGAATACGGACGTACCGACGGCGGGAGTGGCACCGGAGAAGCTGGCACAATATAAAGGATTCGTTCAGTCGGAAGCGTACGCGATTCTGGGAACGCTGGATTTTAATGCGAAAGCATGGGCGGACGCGGAGGGAAACCTGAAGAAATCGATTGACGCGTTTCCCCAGCAGCCGGATCCGGTGGCGGTGTTCCGTTTGTCGGTAGCGCTGGATATGCAGAACAAGTATCCCGATGCTCTGAAGTATGCGGATCAGGCGGTGGATCTGACGAAGGCTGGGACGGGAGCGGGAGACGCGGCGCGAAAGGAAAAAGACCGACTGGTGCAGTTGATTGGGGGAATCAGCGAGCCCTCGGCGAAGTAACGCCGAAGCCAATTCCGGCTCGCTGGATGAAATTGAAGGCCGCGGCAGCGCAATCATGAAAGAACGGGAGATCACCGCGCTGGAAGCGGCATTGGACTACCACTTTCGCCGGCGCGCAGTCATCGAGCAGGCCGTCACCCACAGTTCGCAAGCGCGCGAGCAAGAAGCGCAGCAGTCGGGCGAAAATAAATATACCGTCAACGACAACGAGCAACTGGAGTTTCTGGGCGATGCAATTTTGTCGCTGGTGACCAGCGAAGCATTGTTCCACCGGTTTCCGCAATTTCGAGAAGGGGAACTTTCGAAATTGCGGGCACACGTGGTGAGCGAACGGCATCTGATTCGTGTAGCGCAGCAACTTGAGCTCGGGCACTACTTGCGGCTGGGTCGAGGCGAGGAAAAAAGTGGAGGACGGGGTAAGACCGCGCTGCTGGTGGATGCCCTGGAAGCGATTCTGGCAGCGATCTATCTGGATGGCGGAATCGAACCGGTGCGAGCGTTCATCCTGCGGGAAATACTGGCGCCGGAGCTGGAGCGCATGGACCGGGAAGGTGGAGCGCTGCCGATGACGGACTTCAAGTCGGCATTGCAGGAAACTCTACAAGCATTAGGGATGCCGCAACCGAGTTATGTTTTGGTAAACGAGGCCGGTCCAGAACACAAGAAAATGTTTACGGTGGAACTACGGTTGAGCAGGAACAAAGGCGAAGAGGCGGAATTCGTGGGGCGGGCCGAGGCTACTACCAAGAAGATGGCGGAGCAGGACGCGGCGCGGCAGTTGCTGACCTACCTGGCTTCACGAGCGCAGCCTGCAGTAGCGAAGCCGACGCGGGGGGCGCGAACCCTGAGCAGTTGAGTGGCAAGAATCAATGAATTCTCCAGATCATCATTTAGCGGAGGAATCGGTTGCAGAGAATCCGCTGCCAGCTACTCCGGAAGCTGTGCCACAGAAGCTGCCGGTGCAGAGACACGGTTGGCCCGAAGGGTTGGGAGTGACGGGTTCGCTGCAATCGCTGCTGGGGACCGTGGTGATCGCAGTATTTGTGATTACCTTTATCGTCCAGGCATTTCAGATTCCGTCGCCGTCGATGGAAGACACGCTGCTGGTGGGCGATTATTTGCTGGTGAACAAACTGTGCTACGGCGGAGGGGGATTGGGCGACTATTTCATGCCGTATCGCAGGGTGCAGCGCGGCGACATTGTCGTGTTTCATTATCCGGTAAATCCTGCGCAACATTTCGTGAAACGCGTGATTGGCGTGCCGGGAGATCGAGTCCGGCTGATTAACAAACAAGTATTCGTGAACGGAATCCCCATGAAGGAGCCGTACACGCACTTTAACCATCCGTCGAATGATTTGTTCCGCGACAGCTTTCCGCGGCTGGATGTGGCGGCGGGGGAGACGCCGGAGTGGTGGATCGAGCTGCGCAAAATGGTGGAAGATGGGCAGCTGATAGTTCCCTTGGGGCATTACTTTGTGATGGGAGACAATCGGGATAACAGTTACGACAGCCGTTACTGGGGCTTTGTGCCGCAGGAGAACATCATCGGGAGGCCCCTGCTGATTTACTGGTCGGTACGGACCGAGGACAGCGAGACGGCTCCGCCGAGCACTGTAGCCGGGAAACTGGCGCACTTCGCGTATGCGATAACCCACGTTTTTCAGATCACGCGCTGGAGCCGCACGCTGCGGCTGGTGAATTAAGTTTGGTGAGATTAAGATAGCCGTCGCGGCGGTTCACGAATTCCAGATACATTTTCAGGACGAAACGGACAGATCACGTTGGCAAAAAAAGATAGCAAAGAGAAGGTCGAGATCGAAGAGAAACCGAAGGAGACGACGGTTGAATTTTTGTCGTCGCTGGCTGCGGTGCTGGTTACGGGATTGTTCATCATCACGTTTGTGGTGCAGGCGTTTGAAATTCCCTCCAGTTCCATGGAAAACACTCTTTTGATCGGCGATCACGTGTTTGTGAACCGCATCCAGTTTGCGCCGAAGACGAACTGGACTGGACCGCTGCTGCCTTACCGGCAGGTGCGACGCGGCGATATTGTGGTGTTTCTGGCGCCCTGTGAGCCGGGACTGTATGTGGTGAAGCGAATCATGGGCGTTCCCGGCGACCACATTCACCTGAGGAATGGGGTGGTGTACCGCAATGGCGAGGAGTTGAAGGAGCCATACGTGATTCACTCACAGGATGCGGCGTCATTTCCAAACCCGTATCGCGATAATTTTCCCGCGGTGCCGCCCTCGGAGAGTTACAACGTGTATCCATGCTGGGAGCCGGAATTGCCCATGCACATTCAGGGCGACGACCTGGTGGTGCCTCCCGGGCATTATTTTGGCATGGGCGACAATCGCGACGTGAGCCTGGACAGCCGGTATTGGGGTTTCATTCCGCAGGAAAATATTATTGGGCGTCCGATGTTCATTTACTGGTCGTTTGAAACGCCAGCGGATCAGTATCGCAAGACGGATTTTGGAGATCGTATTGGTTTCCTGGCGCACGTGGTGCTGCACTTTTTTGACGAGACGCGGTGGCGGCGAACTTTGCGAGTGGTGAAGTGAAACCTTTCTTTTCAAGGCGGCGCATCATGGCCGCCGCCGTAGTGGTGCTTCTGGCGTTGTTCGTTGTGCGGCCGGGCGTCTCCCGGCTAAAGACGCGGATCGTAAGTTCCATCAGCCAGGCCGTTGGAAGGCGGGCGGAAATTGGATCCGTGCATCTACGTTTCCTGCCGCGCCCGGGATTCGATCTGGAAAACCTGGTGATCTACGAAGACCCGGCATTCGGCGCGGAGCCCATGCTGCGGGCGCCGGAAGTGACCGCCGTGGTGCGGCTGACCTCGCTGATGCGCGGACGGCTGGATATCTCCCGCCTGGAATTAACCGAGCCGAGTCTAAATCTCACGCGAAGAGAGGACGGGCGCTGGGACTGGGAAGCTCTGCTGGAGCGCACGGCGCGCACACCGCTCGCGCCGACGGCGAAATCGAAGGCGGAAGCGCGTCCCGGTTTCCCCTACGTTGAAGCTTCTTCCGGCCGGATTAATTTTAAGGCTGGAACAGAAAAGAAACCGTATGCGCTGCTGAATGCGGATTTCGCATTGTGGCAGGATTCGGAGAATACGTGGGGCGTCCGCTTGAAAGCGGAACCGTTACGCGCCGATATGAGCCTGAGCGATACGGGTGTGGTGCGGATGAACGGCACATGGCAACGGGCGGGAAGCCTGCGTGAAACACCCCTGCAATTCACGATCGATTGGCAGCATGCGCAGCTGGGACAGTTGACCAAGCTGGTGTATGGCAACGACAAAGGTTGGCGCGGAGACGTCCAGGTGGAGGCGGCGCTGCGCGGCACACCGGCGGCGCTGGAGATCACCACGGACGCAACGGTGCGCGACTTTCACCGCTACGATATTTATGCCAGTGAAGGACTGGCGATGGTGACGCACTGCGATGGGAAGTACAGTTCCGCGGAGCACATGATGCAGGAGATCTTCTGCACGGCACCGGTGGGAAATGGCATGTTCACATTGCACGGAAGCGCGGGGGCGGCCGGCGCCCACAGGCTCGACTTGTCATTGAACGTCGAGAATGTTCCGGCAAACGCAGTAGCGCAACTGGCGCGGCGCACGAAGAAGGATCTGCCCTCCGATCTTGTCGCCGCGGGAAGCGTGCAAGGAAATTTCAGTGCGAAAGAAAATGGGCCCTCCTCGGAGGGGCCGCAGTTCGAGGGACGCGGTGAAATCACGAACCTGCGACTGCAGTCGTCGCTTAACAAAGCGGAACTCGTAACCGCGAGGGTACCGTTTGTGCTGAGCGTGGAAAGAAACAGCAGGAGTGCTCTGGCGCGGGGGAAAAACGCTCGACAGGTGGATACGGACGCTGCGCCGGCAACGAATGAAATGCACATCGAGTTTGGCCCCTTCCCTATCGCACTGGGCCGGCCTGTACCCGTGCAAGCGAAAGGATGGGTAGGACGATCGGGATACGCGATTGCTGTGCGAGGAGATGCGGAAGTGTCACACGCGCTGAAAGTGGGCAGCCTGCTTGGCTTACCGGCAATGCGAGCCAACGTGGAGGGTGCGACGCAATTGGATTTGCAGATTGCAGGATCCTGGACGGAGAACACGTCGCAAGTTCCTGCGGGATTTTCTTTGCCACAAGTAACGGGGACGGCACAACTGCACGACGTGCGGGCGACGGTACGGGGAGTGAATGGTCCGGTTGAGATTACGTCGGCGGAGTTAAAGCTGGAAGCGAATCAGGCGCGGGTTGAAAAGCTCAGTGCGCGGGCTGCTGAGTCACGCTGGACGGGGTCAGTGGACTTGCCTCGGGGATGCGGAACGCCGCGGGCGTGCATGGTTCACTTCAATCTGAACACGGAAGAAGTTCGATTGAGCGACGTGCGTGCCCTGCTGGGCGGACACCAGAACCAGCGGCGCTGGTATCAAGTGCTGTCGCCGGCAGAACCGCGAACACCATCCTTTCTTTCGAGCCTGAGAGCGTCGGGAAAAATAAATGCGGGGCGGCTGCGGGTTCATAACGTGCTGGCAGAGCACGTGTCTGCGGTAATCGATGTGGACGGTGGAAAACTGAAGATTTCGGATTTGCGCGGGGATTTACTGGGCGGAAAACATCGCGGCGATTGGCAGGGAGATTTCACATCGGCGTCTCCGGTGTATACCGGGTCGGGAACGGTCACGAACATCGCGCTAGAGCAGATTGCCAGTGCGATGCATGAGGGGTGGATCACCGGAACAGGGAGCGGAACATATCAGTTAAAGACGTCGAGCCTGGACTCGACTACGTTTTGGCAATCGGCTGAGGGCAGTCTGCATTTCGATTTACGAGACGGAGCGTTCTCGCTCATTTCGTTGGGCAGCGAGGAGAAGCCCTTGCGGGTGGAACGGTGGCATGGGCATGCCCTCCTGCGGGATGGGAAAGTTGAAATCGAAAAGGGCACGCTGATCTCGCCGGGCGGAGCGTACGAAGTGAGCGGAACGGCGTCGTTGGCGCAAGAGTTGGACTTCAAATTGAGTGCGGGGACGCAAGCGAAATCCGCCGGAGCGGGGTCGCTGGTGTATAGCATCACCGGAACTTTGACGGAACCGCACATTGCGGTTACCCCAGCGCCGGAGACGCAGGCGCGGCTGAAGCCGTAACGGTTTTCCCCACGGGCTGAAGCCCGGAGTCTTTGTTGCGGTGGATGGCACGACTGAAGTCGTGCCCTTCCCGATCGGTTTCCCTTCTCGAGCTATTTCCCCTCCCGATCGGTTCCCTTCTGCAGTTTTTCCCTTCTTCTTCCCTCTTGGAGCTATGGAACGTAGCCGGAACCACGCAGAACTTTTCCGGGCAAAGCGCCTGTCATCTTTGAGTGATCGATGACGGGCACACCGTTTACGAGCACGTATTCCATCCCGTGCGAAAGCTGATTGGGATTATCAAAGGTCGCGAGATCACGCACGGTGGCGGGATCGAAGATGACGACGTCGGCCCACATGCCGTCTTTCAGGACTCCGCGATCGGTGAGGCGAAGACGCTGCGCGGGTAAGGAAGACATTTTGCGAATCGCGTCTTCGAGCGACAGCACTTTCTCTTCGCGCACATACTTTCGCAAGATGCGCGGGAAGGTACCGTAGGCGCGGGGATGCGGATGCTCCTGGCCGAGAAGGCCGTCCGGAGAAGTGCCGGACGAGTCGTTGTCGAACGCAACCCAGGGTTGCTGTACGGCGAGGGTGACATCAGGCTGAGACATGCCGAAGACGGCGACGCCGGTGTTGGGATCTTCAATCAGAAAATCGAAGAGGGCATCGACGGGGTCTTTGTTCCAGAGCCTGGCGATTTCGGAGAGACGCTTGCCTTGCAGCGGAAGCATTTTCGGATTCTGCACGACACCGATCATGACTGCCTCGGGACCAGGAATTTCCTGCCACTCGTTGTCCCAATCATTCGAGGGCGTGAGCATGTCTTTGCGAATGCGTTCGCGGGTGGCTGGATCTTTGAGACGCTCGACAAGTTTCGCGGTGCCACCATCGTGGGCCCAAGGGGGAATGAAGGCGGAGAAATCATTGAACCATGCGGTGTAGGCATAAGTGTCGGCGGTAACATCGGCGCCTGTGGCGCGGGCGGCGTTGATTTTGGCGACAACTTCGGGCATGCGCCCCCAGTTGGCCTTGCCTGCAACTTTGATGTGCCAGATTTCGACGGGGACATGGGCGTCGCGGCCGATGCGAAGCGCTTCGTCGATGGCATCGAGGACGGAGTTGCTTTCGTCGCGCATGTGCGTGGAATAGATACCGCCGAACTTTCCGCCTTCGGCAGCGAGCGCGATGAGTTCCTCGGTTTTGGCGTAGGGCGCGGGGGCATATTCAAGAGCGGAGGAAACTCCGATGGCGCCGTCCTTCATGGCGTCGCGGACCAAGGTTTTCATTTGATCGAGTTGCTCGGAAGTGGGCTGCTTGTTGTTGTCGCCAAGAACCATGCGGCGAACGCTAGTGGCGCCGACGTAGCTGGCGAGATTGATGCCCATGCCTTGTTTTTCCAGGCGTGCGAAATATTGGCGGAAGGTGCGCCAATCGGGAGTGATTCTGTAGTGCTCATAGCCGGGACGATCGGATTGAATGATGGCGTCGTTGAGTGGCGCGACAGAGTTGCCTTCGCCGGTAATCTCGGTCGTGATGCCTTGGTAGATTTTTGAAGGGAGGCGCGGGTCGACGAGGATGGTTAACTCGGATTGCCCTAGCATGTCGATGAAGCCGGGGGCAACGACTTTGCCGGCGGCGTCGATGGTGCGCCTGCGAGGCGCGGCGGTGAGATTGCCGATCGCGGCGACTTTGCCGTCGCGAATGCCGAGATCTCCGGAATACCAAGGGGAGCCGGTGCCGTCGATGATATGGCCGTTGATGATGACGAGGTCAAAGGGGCTTGAGGTTTGCGCGGGCAACGAGAGTGCAGCCGCGAGAAGGAATGAGATTGCGAGCGCGAGATTTTTGCAGGGTTTCATGAGTTTGCGTTCTCAGCCAAAATTGGGCGGACTTAGAATACGGCCAGAGGGGCTAAAGCCCGAATTGTTTATTGCACTTTACGCGGCGCTGAAGCGCCGCTCTTCCACGGTATTTCCAAGCCCGGTGCTAATTAGCGTTCGTCCGGCGGTGTGAGATAGCACCTAGAGCGATCCAGATTGCCAGAGCCAGCCATTCGTATGCGGTGAAATGGCCGGGGATCGCGGGGATAACTTTCATGAGGAACATCGCGATGGCCACCAGCAAGCCGAAGGCAGCGACGCTCCATTCTTTTGTGGACAAGTTCAGTTGCCCGGGCAAGGTGCGGGCACATCCCATGGAGATGTAGGCGGCGCAGGTTGCGGCCCATCCGATGGCACACGCGACGGAACCGACTTCGGTGACGGGGACGAGGATGGCATCGCCGAGAAGCATGCAGAGGGCGGTAGTCACTCCGATGCAGAGGACTGCGATGGACGGTGTGCGATGACGCGGATGAATTTCGCCGGCCCGGACATCAATCATGCCGCGACGGCCCATGGCGAACAGCAAGCGGCTGGCGGCAACGAAGTTTCCGTTAAAGCATTTGAATAAAGAGAGCAGCGCGGCGGCGAGGATCAGGTTGACGATCCAGCGCGAACCAACGGCGTGATGAAAGGCGACAGCAGTCATGAATTTTTCGCCGGTGAGGCCGTGCCAGGGAGCAACGAAGGCCACTGCGGCGATGATGATCGCGTAGAAGAGGATGCCAACGAGGATGGCCATCCAGATGGGGCTGAGAAAGCTATGGCTACGGAACTCAGTGGTGGATTCCTCGGCGGCTTTGCTGACGGATTCGAATCCGGTCATGAAGTACGGGACGATTTGAACGACGAGGAGAAATGAAACCAGAGGGGCGTGTGTGAAGAGTGGAGGAAAGTTGCGGGACGATCCTTTGCTGACGCCGAGGGCGACAAAGACGAGGAAGAGTGCGAGCGTGCCGAACGATGTCCAGTTCTGGAAGGTCGCGCTGAGGCGGATGCCCCGATAGTTGAGCGTGGTGAGCAACGCGGTGAGGGCAAGGCCGATGAGAAGATGCGGAAGGTAAACGGGACGGCCGGCGATGCGATAGATTTCGACGGTGTCGAGCGAGGGGAGAATATACCCGGCGATGCGGCCGACGGCGACGGCTTCCCAGGGGCAGACGATGAAGTAGGCGAGCATCATCATCCATCCCGTGGAGAAACTGATGCGCGGGGAAAATGCGGCCGCGGTATAGGCGATTTCACCAGCGGCGTCCGGCATGGCGGCGACGAGCCGTCCATAGACCCAGCCGATGGGAAAGAGCAGAGCGCCGCCGACCGCGAAGCCAAGCAGAGCGCCCAACGAGCCGCCACGGAGCAGCCAGTCGTCCATGACGACGAGCCAGCCGACACCGACCATGGTGCCCCATGCCAGGGTGAAGTAGTCGGTGAGGCGAAGTTTGCGGGCGAGATGGGAGGGCATTCTGCGGCTTCGATCCAGCGAATCGAGTGGCGCGAATTATAAAGCATGAGAGTTCGTTCAGAGTATTCGTCACCGCGTGGCGAGCCGTTTGCCGATGTTGAGGGAAACCGTCGAGCTACGCTCGACTGGACAGCCGAGGGCGGCCGTCCCCACACAAGAGCCCGGCGGATAGCAGGCGGGCGGCCGGCCCGCATAGGCATGGTAGTATCGACAATACTCTGCATGATGCTGCTGGCGATGAATTTGAGCGCGGAAGTTCTGTTGTGCCTTGTAGCGACTCGCTGAAACATTGATGACAACCTCAACGAAATTGCGAAAGCGCGTGCTCAGCGGCATGCGCTCGACCGGAAAACTTCATTTGGGAAACTACGTGGGCGCGCTGGATAATTGGGTGCGCATGCAGGATGAGTACGAGTGTTTTTTCATGGTGGCGGACTGGCACGCGCTGACGACGGACTATGCCGATACGTCGCGGGTTAAAGAGAATACGCTGGAAGTGGCGCTGGACTGGCTGGCGGCGGGACTGGATCCGGAGAAGAGCGTGATTTTTATTCAGTCGCACGTGCCGGCGCACGCGGAGTTACACCTCTTGTTCTCGATGATCACACCGCTGGGGTGGCTGGAGCGGGTTCCTACTTATAAAGAGCAGCGCGAGAATATAAAGGATAAAGATTTAGGGACGTACGGATTTCTGGGTTATCCGGTGCTGCAGTCGGCAGACATTCTGGTTTACAAGGGCGATGTGGTGCCGGTGGGCGAGGATCAAGTGGCGCACGTGGAGCTGACGCGGGAGATTGCGAGAAGGTTTAACGGTTTTTATGGAAAACGAGGCGATGTTTTTCCGGAGCCGCAGTCGTTGTTGACGCCAGCGCCGAAGTTGCCGGGGACGGACGGGCGCAAGATGTCGAAATCGTATGGCAATACGATTATGCTGACGGATCCGGAGCCGGTGGTGCGGCAGAAGCTGAAAACGATGGTGACCGATCCGGCGAGGGTACGGCGGAGCGATCCGGGAAATCCGGATGTGTGTCCGGTGGGAGACTTGCATAAGATATTCAGCAGTAAAGAAACCATGGAGAAGGTGAATGTGGGCTGCCGGTCGGCGGGGATCGGTTGCATCGAGTGCAAGAGCTGGGCGGCGGATGCGCTTGTGAAGCTGCTGAATCCGATGCAGGAGAGACGCAAGAAATTCGAGGAGAATCCGCGCCTGGCTTGGGATATTCTTGAAGCCGGTACGGAACGGGCGCGGAAGGCAGCGGGAGAGACGATGAAGGATGTGCGTGCGGCGATGGGAATGTCGCTGGAGTACGAGGGAGCGAAGTAAGGTCGGGGGTGACTAGCCCACTTCTCGCAAAAGAAGCGAGAAATGGGGCACCCGCAGAGGTGGGTGGGTCCTGCGCTTGATGATGAGTGAAGAGATTAAAGTCGGAGCGGAGATCGATGCGGCGCGGATGCCTGCGGTGGTTGCTGGCGTCAAGCCTGCGAAAGAGGCGGCTAAGAAAGAGGAGAGTGATTCTCCGTTTGCGATTTCGGTGACGGATGTCTATGAAGGGCCGCTGGACCTGCTGCTCGATCTGATACGCAAACAAGACATCGACATTTACGACATTCCGATTGCGCGGATTACGGCACAATACCTGGCGTACGTGGAAAAGATTCGCGAGCTGGATGTGAACGTTGCAGCCGATTTTATTTATATGGCCGCGGTGCTGATTCATATCAAGTCGAAGATGCTGCTGCCGCGGGATCCATCGGCAAAAGCAGAGGAACTGGAAGATCCGCGAACCGAACTGGTGAACCGACTGCTGGAGCATGAGAAGTTCAAGTCGGCGGCGCAGATGCTTTTGCAGAAGCAGCAGATTGAAGATGCGGTGCTGACCAATCCGGCCTTGAAGGAGTTCATGGACGATGAAGGCACCGAGCCGGAAATGGCGGCGGACGTGATCGATCTGGTGAAAACCTTTCAGCAGATTTTGGAACGAGTGCGGACGCGGCCGGTCATCAACGTCGACGAGGAGACGGTGACGGTCGGACAGATGATTGATTATCTGCGGCGGCGGCTGGCGCTGGAGTCGAAGCCGATCCGGTTGAAGCAGTTGCTGTTGCGTGTGCCGTCGCGCCAGGCGCTGGTCTGCATGTTCCTGGCGCTGCTCGAGATGGTAAGGCTGCAGGCGATCCAGGTCCGACAGGACGAGTTGTTCGGGG
>Ga0209006_10000987_pt1 | contig 26248 bp, 24 predicted proteins | sample JacPin_JW_Ref_O2_FD_188567 | JGI IMG/M metagenome (GOLD analysis project Ga0209006, IMG submission 188567) | Forest soil microbial communities from Algoma, Ontario, Canada - Jack Pine, Ontario site 1_JW_Ref_O2 (SPAdes) (version 2) | ecosystem: Environmental > Terrestrial > Soil > Boreal...
CCTGTTTAATTTCTCCAACTTCGGTACGGTCGGCGCGCTTACGACACCTTTGGGAGCTCTCACCGGCGGTCCGGGATCGCCCAATGGTACGATTAATGGAAACGATCCGACCCACAACGTGCTGCGCAGTGGTTTGGGCTCCGGCGTCTTTTCGGCTGGCGCACCTCGCCAGGCTGAATTCGGCTTGAGAATCGACTTCTAGTCGACCTCCTGCGATCCTTCTCAACCAAACGCTGGCCTGCGGGCCAGCGTTTTTTTGTCGTATCTGTCCGCGATTTTTGAAAAAAGTTCGCTTGGCTATAGTTCGGAGAGAGCGATGGCGGGAGGTTGGCCAATGAAAACTTTGGTTGTCTTTATGCTCGGCTTAGCCTTTGTCGATTGTGCTTTTCCTCAGCAGAGGGGTGCACCGATTCCCCCTGGAATCCGAAAGGCGGATCAACTTCCAGGTCCTGCCGATGTGCCTCCAATGGGCGCGTCTTCTGGAACTGGGGCTACCGCTATGGCAATGCGCGACCAAGCTCACGAACTGGCAGAGCTCGCCGAGACAATTCCGGAAGACGTTTTCCACGTTAGCAAAGGAACGCTGCCCAAGGACTTGAGCGAGAAACTGAAGCGAATCGAGAAACTGAGCAAGACGTTGCGCGGCGAAGTCTCACACTAGGCAGCCACAGCGTCTTGATTCCCGGATTCTGGTGGGGGATACGGTGATTCTCAGCCTGCCCATTGTGTACAATGCCCTCATGCCATTCCGTGCGCAGGGAAATCCCAATGCTGCTAAGCGCGGGCGGACGCCTCCTCCGGAGGAGACTCAGGAAGAAGCTAATTTTCTGAAGGCCTTGGGCGAGAAACAGAAACCGGTTCGCGTCAAGCTGATGGATGGCCAGATTGTGAACGGGTGGATCGAGTATTACGACAAACACATGGTGCGGCTGACGCGCGAAGGCGAGCCCAATCTCTTTATCTTTAAGCACGAGATTATGTACATCGCCCAAGACGGTGGAAAGTGACGGCGGCGCTTGGGATTTGATCCAACCGACAGTTTCATTCCTGCCATGTCCGAGATAGCGCGCGAGGCGGGCGCTTTGCTGATGGAGTTCTTCCATCAGCATCTCAAAATCGAATACAAAGGCGAAGCGGATCTGGTGACGGCGGCCGACCGGGCATCGGAAGCCTTAATTCGCGAACGCATTCTGGCTCGCTGGCCGGAGCATGATGTGCTAGGGGAAGAGCAGGGCCTCAGCGACCGGGGCAGCGACTATCGCTGGTATGTCGATCCCCTCGATGGCACTACGAATTTCGCGCACGGCTATCCCGTGTTCTGTGTGTCGATGGGATTGGAGTATCAGGCACCGGATGAGCGATCGGCAGGACAGCGCGCGAGCCGGGTTGCAGCGGTGATTTACGACCCGACCCGCGACGAGTTGTTCACTGCGGAGCAGGGGAAGGGCGCGCGGCTGAATGGCGAAACCATTCGCGTGTCAAAAACCGCGGCCTTGAAGGAAAGCCTGCTGGCTACGGGATTTCCGAGCCAGAAACGCCACAAGAATCCTAATATTTTTTTCTACCACCAGATCACTTTGCGTACGCATGGCGTGCGTCGCGCCGGCTCCGCGGCTCTGGATTTGTGCAATGTGGCTTGCGGCCGGTATGACGGTTTCTGGGAGTTCAATCTGAATCCCTGGGACACCGCGGCCGGCGTGTTGATCGTAGAAGAGGCCGGCGGGAAAGTTACCGGCTTCGATGGGTCACCGTTTGAACTGAATAGCCGGGAGACGCTGGCATCGAACGGGCTGCTGCACGAAGCCATGATAGCGGAGTTTCAGGCAATTTTTGCGGGACGGGGGATGGAGCCGCTGCCCGATCCCCGAGAGTACAAGCGCTAGCCTTTGGCCGCTTCGATGCAGTGGCCTCGCATTACTCGCGTTACAATATCAGGGGACCGGGTAGCCGCCCCTGCTTGTCCTAACTCTTTCATTCCGCAGGCTCAATGTGATCGACTCACTTTTGCAACGCAAAATCGAAAAGCGGCCGGAGCAGGTCCGGCTGCACGGACGAATTCTTTTTCTCACCGAGGATCCCGAGCTGATCAAAAAGCAGCTCGCCGGCGAGGATCTGCCTTGGGATACGAAGAATCCGGCGATCAATCCCAAATTGCGAGACGACATCTCGACCGACGAGATCACGCCCGCCCACTATTGTTTCTATTTTGATGAGACGCTGGGCGAGATTCCATATCTCGGCCTGAAATGCGGCAGCGTGACGCCGATCGCGCGCGGGGATGTGAAGCGCGGGGGATTTGTGTGTGCGGTAAGCGGCAAGCGGCGCGGCAAAGGATCGAGCCGCGAGCAGTCTCCTTATGCAGAGATGTGCGCGGGCATCCAGGTGGTGATCGCGGAGAATATTGAGCGTATTTATAAGCAGAATTGTCAGAACCTGGGGGTGTTGACCTCGACGAACTTTTCGTTGATCGATCAGATTCGAGCGGGAGAGGATATTCCGCTCAGCGAATTCACCGCGGGCGAGGACGAGATTACGCGGCAGGTGATCGAATACGGCGGCCTATTTCCGTTCAATGTGGCGCGCATGCAGAAGAAGGTATTCTTGCCGCCGATCAAAACTGAAAAGCGTCCGATGACCGTCGCCGAGAAAATCTTTGCACGACACATGCTGAACGAAAAAGGCGAAGTGGGCGTTCCGAGCGTGAAACCCGGCGATACAGGATTCGCGCAAGCGGACCTTCGTTTCAGTCACGAATATGTGACCCCGATGGCTGCCATCTTTTTCGAGCGCTACGTCGGAAAGGATGCCAAGGTAAACGACGCTTCGAGCATTCTCTTCTTTCGCGATCACCTTACTTTTCTGGATGAAGTGATCTCCGAGGAGAAAAAGAAGCTCGGCCTGCTCGACCTCGCCACGCAACTCAAATTGAAGCAGCAAGACTTCGCAGCCAAGCAGGGAATCAAGCTGCACGGAGAATTGAAGGATCGCAAAGGATCGGAAGGGATCTGCCACTCGATCGTGCTGGAAAGCTATGCGCTGCCGGGACAGTTGAATATCGGATCGGACTCGCATACGCCGCACGTGGGCGCGATTGGCTGCGTTGCATTCGGAATTGGAACCACCGACGTGTTCAACGGGTGGATCACGAGAGATGTGCGCGTGAAAGTTCCGGAGTCGGTAAAGATTGTGATCCGGGGCAAGCGGCGTCCCAATGCTACGGCGAAGGACTTTATTCTCAAGATTCTGAGCCTCGATTATGTGCGCAGTGGCAAGGCTCTGGCGAAAGTGATGGAGTATGCCGGGGAGGCTATCGAAGAACTGAGCGTCGACGAGCGGGCGACGATGACGAACATGGCGGCCGAGATTGGCGGATTCACGGGCATTGTCGCGCCCGACAAGAAAGCGGTGGATTTCCTGGTGGAACGTCGCGGCATGGATCGCGCCAAAGCTCAGGCAATGACGGAGGGCCTGTACAGCGATCCGGAGGCGCAGTATTCGCATGTAATCGAACTCGATGCGGCGGAGATCGCGCCCATGGTCGCGACTCCGGGGGATCCGGGGAACGGAAAGTATGTTCGCGATTTGAATACGCCGGTGCCGGTTGAGATCGCTTATGGCGGTACGTGCACCGCCGGCAAGAACGAAGACATGGACATGTACGCCGCCGTGCTCGCCGATGCGCTCAAACAGGGCAAACGCGTGGCGGAGTCGGTGCAGTTTTACATTCAGTTTGGATCGCAGGAAACGCGTGAATACTGCCTGCGAAAAGGGTATCTGGATATTTTCCAGAAAGCCGGAGCCCACGTGATCGAACCCAGCTGTGGTGCCTGCATTAATGCCGGCCCGGGAGTTTCTTCGCGCTCGGATCAGGTGGTGATCAGCGCGCAAAACCGCAATTTTCCCGGCCGCAGCGGACCGGGACAAATGTATCTCGCGTCGCCGCTGACGGTCGCAGCGAGCGCGGTGGCGGGATATATTGTGGAGTACGAGCCGAGCGAGAAGAGGGAACTGGTGGGAGCGTAGAAACGCCCGGCGCGATACCTATTCCGATCGCCTCTTCCCCTCAGGACCGGTTTACTGTTCCTTTTTCTCCGACTCTCTGGGCAGACCTTTTTCAATGGGCTTGCGCGGCAGCATCTGATCGCGCATCGCAGCGTCGTAGACAAAGCCTGCGACGATTACCGCCATCTGCTGCAGATCTTCCGGTTGCAGGCGGTCGTAAACATCCATGTTCGAATGGTGAGTGCGGGTCTCGTATTCGATGGGATCCTGAACGAACTGAAATCCCGGAATACCGACTGCGTCGAACGACAGATGGTCCGTGCCGCCGGTATTGCGCATGGTCAGCGTGGTCATGCCGAGGTCCTTGAATGGCTTCATCCATGTTTCGAAGATGGGCGCGACGGCTTCGTTTTCCTGCAAATGCACGCCGCGAATTTTTCCGGTTCCATTGTCTACATTGAAATAAACGGAGACCTTGGCCTGTTCCGGTTTTACCGCAACGTCTCCAGCTTCACGCCGCAAGAGCGTAGGTATTCCTTTCATCCCTGGTTCATCCATCGGAGGACGCGCTCCAAAGTGTTTCTCCACATAGCCCTGGGATCCAAGGAGGCCTTCTTCCTCGCCGCTCCAGAGGCCGATGCGGATGGTGCGCCGCGGTTTGATGTCCAGGGCTTTCAGAATGCGGACGGCTTCCATCATGACAATCGTTCCCGCCCCGTTGTCGGTGGCGCCGGTGCCTGCGTGCCACGAATCCAGATGAGCGCCAAGCATTACGAGTTCGTCTTTCTTATCCGTGCCTGGAATTTCCGCGACAGTGTCGTACTGCATGGGATCATCGTCGTAGAACGTGTTGTTCACGTTCAGTTCTAGGGAGACGTCTTTCTTTTGCTGAAGCAAGCGGGCGATGCGGGTCCAATGCTCGGAAGCCATGGTCAGCTGGGGCACGGGAGTGGTCTCCCCGGGCTTGTAAGATCCACCGGACTGTACGAATACGGTGCCGCCACCCGAAGTTCCCCGGCTGTGATCAATCACCGCCAGAACTTTTTCGTCGGCGAAGAACTGGTTGAGATCTTTGACGAATTGCTGGCGCTTCAAGTAATCGGCAAAGCGAAAGGCCGGATGGTCGCCGGCAATCTGATAGTCGGCGAGCTTGGTCAGATCGTCGTCGCTCAGACGTTTATAGGGAGCTTCGATGATGGGTTTCACCTCCGCGTCGGTTCCAAGAATAACGATCATGCCCGCGAGCTTGCCTTTGTACTGATCGAAATCCTTTTTGTCAGTAATGGTTGCGCGAACGCATTTGCCCTGAACCACACCGTTCGTGCCCGGCGTCCAGGCCTTGGGGTAGGCGAGCAAGGTAACGACATCCGGTGAGGTCATGCGAACATTCACGTACTGATTGGCCCAGCCTCGGCCGAACGGACCCCAGGCTTCCAGGTGCGAGTTTGACAAGCCCATCGCGGTGAGTTGGTCACGCGTCCACTCATTGGCACGTTTCATGTTCGGTGATCCCGTCAGCCGTTCGCCGATTGAATCCGTCAATCCGCTCGCGAGGTCCATGACCTTGGAGTCGTGAAAGCCTTCGTAGCGAATCCGGCTCATGGTTTCCAGATCGACTTTTTCCTGACACCACAGGTTCACAACCGACGAGACTAAGAACATGAAACATACCAACCGGGCGGACTTCTTCATGCGTGAGACTCCTAAAATAAAAATCGGACCGGCGATTATACCGTGTGATGGGGCCTTCGGAGGCAGCCTGATTTGTAAAGTTATGCAAGCGGAGGAGTGAGAAGAACGTCGCTATCGCTTCTCTGCGTGGCCTTCAGACGGAGAAGAAGTGTGTTCCGCATTCTTGTCCTTGGTTTTTGCGGCGCCAGCGGAGGGCTCATCGCCGTCTGGCTTTTCTACATACTGAACGATCAGCGAAATACGGCGATTGGAAGGATCGAGTGGATCGTCAGTCTTGCGCAGGCGTTGATCGGCGAACCCGCGAACCTGTGTAACCTGATCGGCCGCAATGCCATTGGCCTGCATCAGGCGGCGAGCAGCGTTGGCGCGATCGGTGGAAAGTTCCCAGTTGCCGTAGTTCCCCGTGACCGCGTAAGGCTTGGAATCGGTATGGCCTTCGATGGAAATTTTATTCGGCAACTTCGCCAGTTCCTCCGCCAAAGAAATCAGCAGGTCCCGTCCGTCGCCATTCAGTTGCGAACTTCCACTTTCGAAAAATGTTCCGGAGACTGACTCCATCAGTTCAATGCGTAGGCCTTCCGCAGTGACGGTCATCTCCACGTGGCTCTTGATCTTCTCGAAGTCGTTCATCTCCCGAATCTTTTGCTCAAGCTGATCCTTGAGCTTCGGCATGTTGTCCTTGGTCAGAGTAAAGTTCTCTCCCGTCCCGCTCATACTGGAGCCTTTTTTGGAGGCCGTGCCGTTAGGATCGCGGAAGTAGCCTCCCACCGCCTCCTGCACCGGCTTGCTGCTGCTCAACAGCCATAGCACGATGAACAAAGACATCATCGCCGTCACGAAGTCGGCGTAAGCCACCTTCCATGCGCCCCCATGGTGGCCGCCATGCCCGCCTTTCTTTTTCAGGATGATGATGGGACGCGTTTTATCCATAGAGCGAATGTGTTTGCATTATGCCGAGGCCGCGTTGGCTTCAGGGGGCGCAGGATCGCCTGCTCGGTTACGGCAGGCACCCTCGACTTCTGAAAACGAAGGCCGCACGCACCCCGGTATCGCGCGCCGCGCAACTTCCACCGCCATGATGGGCGCAGTGCCTTTAAGGAAGGAGACCATCAGGACCCGCAGAACATAAAGATAGGCATGCTCGTCATCGGAAACCTTGACCATGTTGGCTGCAATCGGGCCCACGAGGCCATAGCACAGCAGGATACCCAGAAATGTGCCGACCAGAGCCGCCGCAACCTTTTTTCCGATCTCTTCCGGAGGTCCACCCAATGCTCCCATGGTGATGACGATGCCCAGCACCGCAGCCACGATCCCCAGGCCCGGGAGCGAATCGGCCATGCTGCTGAGCGCCGCGGTAGGCAGTCCGGCTTGATGATGGTGAACTTCCAGATCGAGATCGAGCATCTGGTCCAGATCAAAAGCATCCACGCCGGTAATGGCCATACGAAGAGAATCGCAGACAAAGTCGCGGATATGGTGGTCCTTGAGGACCGCAGGACCCTTGGAAAAAATCGGACTTTTGTCCGGCTCTTCCACGTCATTCTCGAGAGCCATCAGTCCATCTTTTCGAGCCTTGTTCAGCAACTCATACATCGTCTTCAGAGAATCGACGTAAGCCTGCCTGGTGTACTTGGACCCCCCGAAGACACCGCCAATGCCCGCGGCGATTTGCTTCAGAATATGGAGCGGGTTGGCGATGAGAACGGTTCCGATCGCCGCTCCGCCGATGGTGACCAACTCTGCCGGTTGGATCAGGACTCGAAGATTGCCATGCTCCATCAGAAAGCCGCCGATGACGCAGCCGAAAACTACGAGAATGCCGATAATGGCAAACATATTTGCTCGACTAACTCGCGGACGAAGAGGGAGATCCGGCAGCCGCGGCGGTAGAGCGATCTCCTCCGAGCGCGTTGTGCGCGCGTAACAAAAGCGATTCCACGGTGTCGTCCGCCACGGCGCTGCTGCCTTCAACCAGAATCATGGCGGACAATTCCTCACCCCACCATTCGATCGTTGCGCTGGCGGCCATCTGGCGTATGCGTTCGATGACCGCCTGCAGCGCATTCGCGTCACAGCCATTCAGAATCACTAGAAGGCGGTCGTCGCTCCAACGGCCGACAAAATCCGCTGGCCACACCGAGTTCTTCAAAGTGCGGGCGAGAACGCGAAGCATGGACGTCGCTGCCTCCTGCCCATAACGTGCACGGAAGTGATCCAGCTTCTGCACCTCCAAAAACGCCACTGCGAAAGGGATGTGGAACTCGGCGAACGTTCCCAGTGTTTCCCGGAGGTGGGACTGCATCAACGCCTGATTCGGTAACTCGGTCGCAAAGTCCAGGCAGCCACGTTCTTTCATGCTGCGATCATTCGGGTTGGGGCCGTACACCGAGAACTCGCTTTCAAAGGTCTGAATGATGCCGACGATCAGACCGTGCTCGTCCCGCAAAGGAATCGCCCAGGTGTGAACGGGAGTCCAATGTCCTGCACGGTGATGAACAAAGGTCATGGCCTCGACGGGCTTTCCATCATGCAACGAAGCGGCCATGGGACAGGTTCCGGAGCACATGTCGCAAGAATCGTGATTGCAATGCAGAAGAATGTTCTCGGCGCAGGAGTGTCCCAGCACATCGATGCGGGCGTAGCCCGTAATTTTCTCCGCCCCATCACTCCAGAAAACGATTTTCTTGTTCAGGTCAAGAACGCTGACGCCGATTTGCAAGCCATCGAGAATGTCGCGATAAATCGCAGGATCGTGAAAGGGCGGCATGGGGGCACGCAGCTTGAGCGCTATGTGTCCATCGGCGAAGAAGCTTTCGGACTTAAGTGCAGGGGCTTTGTTGCGGAGCACAGGCTTGCTCGGGATGTGTGAGCGCGGAGGAACAGCTCTCCCGGCATGGTAGAGACTGCGGAAGGTTTACAAGGGGGAAGGCTGACTTATCAATTCGTTGAGATTGTGAAGTTGACTGTAATCTTTGCCTGTGTCTCGACGGCTTCGCTGCCTTCATAATGAGGTTTGAAGCGCCACTGGCGGACGGCATCCTCGGCGGCGGCGGCGAGAATGTGCGGCCCGCTGACAACCCGCAAATTCTGGATAATTCCATCCCGTCCGATTAAAGCCTTCAGGACAACCGAACCCTGGACTTTCATCTGCCGTGCCAATGTTGGGTAGCTGGGGCGTACCGGGCTGGTAACAACAGCCGAGGCATCGGGGGACATCTGCACGCGGTCTGCGGCGCGGCTGGTAACGTTCGCAGCCGTTTCCGTATCATCTGGGATGACGGCGTCGGCCGCAGGCTGTGCTGCAGTTCCGGGTTGCAAGTCGACGTGCAGCGAATTACTGCCGGGTCGGATCACGCGATGGTGGTCGCCGGCAATCACTTCCACTTCGAGCGGCGGAAGGACCGTTCGATTCGTGGCCATAACTGGTGGTGCAGTCGCAGGGGCGGCAGGTGCGGCTGTCTCCGTTGATACGGCCTTCGCGGCGATCGGATGAGCTTTGTGAAGCGGCTTCGCAGGCGGCGCAGTTGGTGCCACTGCGGCAGTCTCCCGAACCGGGGCAGCCTTGGCGACCGGCGCGCTTTCGACTGGCTGGTTGGTTTCAGCTTCTTCGGAATCGGGAAACCAGAAATCGCGGTCGTGCCATAGCACGATGCTCAGTGCGAGCAATAGCAAGCAAAGCGATCCCACCATGAGCTCGCGCTGGCGATTTTCGTGGCTTACGCGCCTCCGCGGCTCCGAAATCAAACGGCGTTCAGGTTTTGGAACGATCGTTTTCAGAATGGACATGCAGGTTTTGTGCTTTCATTTTTGAGCCGCCGGCTGAGAGTATCAAACCAGGGGCTGCATGTAGGGAGGGCTCTCGCGCTAGTATGCCCTGAAACCCTGCCAAATGCCAGCAAAAGATGAGGAATAAATGGGCCTCCTGCGGTTATCATTCTGCCAACCGGCCAGGGCGAAACTTTGCGTTTTTTCGCGAATCCCATTAGGGCAGAAGAACTTACGTGTCCAAGGTCAATTTATGAAGAAGATAAACGACCGCCAAATTGATGAAAAGAGCTTCCGGCTAGTCAACAGGCGCGAATTGATCAAGCTGGCGCCGGTACTGGCGTTAGGCGCCTTCGCGATTCCCAAGCTTCAGCAGGTTCTGCTGAAGAAAGGCCTCGGATTCAGCGACTGGATGGGCGCGCGCCTTTTCCGCCCGGGCCATCCAGCGACCACATTCGGCAATGCTGACCTCACTCCGCCGGCCAAATTTCCGATTAACGGGTACGACGTCGACGATCCCGGCGTGGATTTAGAGAACTGGACGCTGACGGTCAGCGGGGCCGTGCAGAGGCCTGGCCAATACAAGTTGGCCCAGGTGCAGGCACTTCAACGGGTCCGCCAGAACACGCGCCACGTGTGTGTGGAAGGCTGGGACGTGATCGGGCGCTTTGGAGGGGCCAAGCTATCGGACTTCCTGCAACTAATAGGGGCCGATCCGACGGCGAAATACATCACAGTCAATTGCGCCGATGATTACTACGAGTCGCTGGACATGGCGACCGCGCTGCATCCGCAGACTTTACTGTGTTACGAAATGTATGAGCAACCGCTTACGCGCGAGCACGGTGCTCCGCTCCGATTGCAGATTCCTACCAAGATTGGCTACAAGCAGGCGAAATACCTGACCGACTTGAAAGTCACGCACGTGCTCGACAAGGTTGGATACTGGGAAGATCAAGGCTACTCGTGGTTTTACGGGATGTGACGTCCAGAACCGGCTTGCCGGACTTATTGGTTGGAGGGTGTGAATGAGTGGAGTCGTAGAAATTATCCAGTCCAAGGGAAACGAGGAAGGCGATACGATCGTCGTCGCACGCGCAGTCTACGAGCACCCATTCATTGTGCGCCTGTGCCACTGGGTGAATACGGTGGCGCTGTTTGTGATGGTGGGCAGTGGACTGCAGATTTTCAGGGCCTTTCCCAGCTTCGGCGCAAAGATTCCGCAGAAAGACTTGCTGCACTGGCCGAAGGCGTTCGCCATCGGGGGGTGGCTGGGCGGAGCGCTGCAGTGGCATCTGACGTTTATGTGGATCTACCTGGGGACTGGTTTTCTGTATTTGGGATACCAACTATTAAGCGGCAACTATCGGCAGGTTTTGTTCACGCGGCGTGACCTTCCGGGTGTGTGGCCGATGGTGAAGCATTACTTCTTTTTTGGCGAGAAGCCCCCGGCTCGCGAAGCCTACAACGCGCTACAGAAACAGGCCTATACGACTGCAATTATCCTGGGAATTCTTTCCGTGCTGACTGGGTTCGCCGTTTGGAAGCCGATTCAATTTTCCTGGCTCGCCTGGATGATGGGAGGGTTTCATTACGCGCGCATCTGGCACTTCGCGGTGATGTGGGCAATTCTCTTCTTCGTGCTGGGGCACTTGGTTATGGTGATCTTGCACGGATGGAATAACTTCATGTCGATGCTGACAGGTTGGAAGAAGGACCCAGAGTATTGAGAGTGGGCGGCTAGCGTGGACAGGGCCTTAGCACTGGATTAGAGATGACCGGGGAAAACGGGCTTTAGCCGTGGTGGAAGCGAGCAAGCTGGATGTCCGAACCAGACATTGTGTTGAACAATCCGGCGCAGGCAACTGGCGGAACGCGCGAGCAAGAGCTCATCCTCAGCGTCCAGCGCGGCCAGCACGAATTGTTTTACGAACTGGTTAAGCCTTACGAGCGGCGGGTCTACGCCGCGGCGCTAGCCATTCTTCGCAATGAGCATGACGCCGAGGATGCGGCCCAGGAGGCGATGCTCAAGGCCTTCGCGAATATACGGCAATTCCGGGCCGAAGCTCGCTTCAGCACATGGCTCATCCAGATCACGGTGAATGAAGCTCTCATGCGACGGCGAAGGGGGCGAACGGTGGTGATGGAAGGCATCGACGATCATCGCGAAGGTGAGGAAGGCGACTACGTGCCGCGGGATTTCGCCGACTGGCGCGAGATTCCCTCAGAAGCGCTTGAGCGCAAGGAGGTGCGGCAGCGCTTGGCCCAGGCGCTGGGCACGCTGGATCGAAAGTATCGCGAGGTCTTCGTTCTGCGCGATATGGAGCACTTGAACATTCAGGAGACTGCCGAAGCGCTGGGTATTACCGCTGCCTCGGTGAAAACGCGGCTGCTGCGCGCGCGGCTGATGCTGCGCGATCTGCTGGCCGCCGGATGGGAGCAGGGCTGGTTCAGCCGATTGCCATTCGAGAAGGGAACCAAGCCATGGTGAACCATGAAATGCTGAATTGTGAGGCAGTGTGGCGCGAGATTTCGAATTACGTCGATGGGGATGTAGATGCGCCGTTGCGCTCCGCAATGGACGAGCATTTTCGCACCTGTAAGAAATGCGCCTCGGTGCTGGCGGGGACCCGGAACGTGGTTCAGTTGTATGGCGATGAAAGGATACTGGAGGTGCCTTCGGGATTCGGACGGAGGCTGGAAAAACGACTGGCAAAGCAAGCAGCCCCATCGGGTGGGTGGAGTTGGACCGCGTGGCTGGTTCCAGTGATGGCGATCGTGCTGGTTGCGGTTGGATTGGGGTTCAGGAATTCATTTATCTATAGAACGCCCCCGAAGTCGATTCTGGCAGCACCCGGGCGTGATATCCCTCCCGAAATGCTGGTGGTGGTTTCGGATGGATCGAAGGTATTTCACGTGGCGGGATGTCCATTTATTCATGACAAAGCTACGGAGCGAACCATTACGGCCAAAGAAGCGATCCGGGATGGATATGTGCCGTGTTCGCGTTGCCTGCGGCAGTATCTGAAGACGGGGCTAATAGGGCCAGCAGATGACGATGATGCGGAGGCGGAAGTGCTGAGTTCGGTGGGGCGTTAGGTTTTGCAGTGGACTTGTCGCATCCTTTGGAGGCCTCGCCGAATTCGAAGGAAGCCACCTGGGTCTCGTGACATATGCGAATAGCGCCAAAGTTAAGACCTTCGCGCTCACTAGTCTCGAACCTTCGGTGGTTTATGGAGTTAAAAGACTTTCAGGAGGCGGCGGTCCTCCGACCTTTAACCGACTGACTAAAACAGCAGGAGCGCGGACCGTCTGGCCCGCGCCTGCATCTAGAACTTCTAGTTCTGCTTCATCTGGTCGTTCTTCATCGAATCGTCTTTCTTCATGCTGTCGTCCTTCTTCATCGAATCTTTCTTCCTCGTCTTGGCCTTCTTGGTCTTCTTGGTGTCATCCTTCTTCATTGAATCGTTTTTCATCGAGTCATCTTTTTTCATGGTGTCTTGCTGGGCGTTGTCTTTGCTCATGGAATCTTGCTTCATGGAATCCTGGGCGAGGGCGGACAGGGAGGCCAGCAAAACACACGAGAGCGCGAAACTGCCGAAAAACTTCTTCATCATCTTCTCCTTGAGGTGAGTATCGAGTTCGGTCGGCCGGCAGGTTTGCACCTGCAGGCTGAGATGGGATGTGCCACGCGTGAAGAAGTTACAGGGAAGGCGCAAAGATGTAAGGAGGGTGAGCCTCAGCGGCTGAAGCAGCTGTTACATTTCCCGTCTTTTACGGCGCGGCTGAAAGCCGCGCCCTTTCAAAGCGGTCGCAGAACCGGCTCTAGCGCTTCTAGCAGGCGAGCTGGTCGCGGGAGAGCTTCAGTCCGTTCAAGTTGCCCAGGGCCGTGACGGCGACCGATTCCGTCCTGAAGAATTCCTGGGCGAGACTCTGCAGGTCTTCCACGGTGACGGCTTCGATCTTCTCGATGAGCTCATCAAGGTCCTGGAAACGGTCGAAGTACATCTCTTGGCGGGCCAGGTTCGACATCCGCGCGGTGCTCGATTCAAGCGAGAGCATCAGGCTGCCTTTGAGCTGATCCTTCGAGCGCCGTAATTCTTCCTCGGGCACGGGCTTAGTCTTCAAGTCCCGGAATTCGTTGACCACCGACCTTACCACCTTGGCTGCAGATGCCAGGGACGTTCCGGCATAGACAGCCATACAGCCCGTATCGCGATAGGGGTTCAGGTCGCTGTAGATGGAGTACGCCAGCCCCTGGCGCTCGCGGATGTTCTGGAAGAGGCGCGAACTCATGCCACCGCCCAGCAGGGTGTTCAGAATGTAGCCGGCGTGGCGCTTCTCGTGAGCGATGGGATGCGCGGGCACGCCGATACAAAGCTGCACCTGCTCGAGCGCTTTCTTATTGCGAAGTACGATGCGGGGAACAATCTTGGGCGTGGCGGAGTGAAATCCATTCTGCGCGGGCTTGAGGTGTTCGAAGTGCTTGACCACAAGATCGACAAACTCATCGTGATTAAGATGGCCAGCCGCCGCTACAATGATGTTCCCAGGGGCAAAGCGGTGCGCATAAGTTTCAAGCACGGCATCCCGCTCAAAACGCTTGACCGTTTCCTTGGTGCCGAGGATCGGCTTGCCGAGCGGATGATCCTTCCAGAAATTCTGGGTGAAAATCTCATGGACGAGGTAGTCAGGATTATCTTCGTCCATCTTGATCTCTTCGAGAATCACGCCACGTTCCCGGGCAATGTCCTGGGCATCAAATACGGGATGCAGAACCAGGTCTGTTAGGATTTCAAGGGCAACCGGAACGTTCTCATCCAATACTTTGACGTTGAAGCAGATGCACTCTTTGGAAGTAAAGGCGTCCATATTGCCGCCAATGGAATCCACTTGCCGCGCTATCTCTTCCGCCGTGCGATGTTTGGTCCCTTTGAAGACCATGTGCTCGATAAAATGGGAGATGCCGTTGGCCTGAGGAGTTTCGTCGCGAGAGCCGGTCTCAAGCCAGATGCCGATGGAAGCCGAGCGGATGTGCTCCATCTGCTCGGTAATGACGGTAAGGCCGTGGGGTAAAACCTGACGGCGAATATTGCGAACTTCTTTTACCATGATGATGTCTGATGCAAAGCTTTCCGATGCAAAATGTTCCGAGGCCGGAACTTATGTTATTAGATTGTGGAACTTCACAGGAAGTACCGTACTATTCTTACACATTTGGGGGTCGCTGGAGTTGACCGGTTAGACTCAAGAAATAGGCATTTATAATCAATTACTTAGCCTGCATGAATGAATCTAAAACATCGACTATCCTTGGAATGGGGGACGCTGAGTTACGCGGCCTGATGGCGGAGATGGGAGAGCCTGCCTACCGATCCAAGCAGTTAATGGAGGCGGTTTACCGACAGCGGGTCGAGTCTCTGGCGGAGATTTCCACGTTGCCGCTGGCGTTGCGGGAAATGCTGGAGAAAAGTGGAGTCTCGGTTGGGGCCCCCCGCATTGATAACAAGTTTGTGTCGAGTGACGGAACCGTTCGATATCTCATCGCATTTGCCGACGGGCAGACGGTGGAAACAGTTTGGATGCCGGAAGGCGATGGTGGTGAGGCTGGCGATGGGAGCGAGGCTGGCGTCGAAGCGCAGATCCCTGGAGAGGGAGCGCAGCGCGCGCCGGGCCGAGCCGCAATCGGTCGTTCTACGATCTGCATCTCCAGCCAGGTCGGCTGTGCGGTGGATTGCCGATTCTGCCTTACCGCGCTGCTCGGGGTGAAGCGCAATCTGACGGCGGGAGAAATTGTAGGGCAGGTCTGCGCCGTTCTTAAAGACCAGCATGTTTCTCCGCCCGAGGACCGCATCAATCTGGTGTTTATGGGGATGGGCGAGCCGTTCCTGAATTACGACAATTTTATTAAGGCATCACGGTTGCTGGTGGAGTGCGTTGGCATCGCGGAGCGCCGAATGACCGTCTCGACTGCGGGAATCGTGCCGCGCATTCACGATTTTGCTAAGGAACGGGTTCGGCCGAAGCTGGCGATTTCTCTGAATGCGTCGAACGACGCGCTGCGCACCCGGCTGATGCCGGTGAACAAGAAGTGGAATCTGGAAATGCTCGTAGACGCGGCGAGAGATTTTCCCTTGCGGACCAGAGAGTGGATTACCTTCGAATACGTTTTACTGGGAGAGGTGAACGATGAGCCTGCCAATGCGAAAGAAGTCGTTGAATTACTTCGCGGCTTGCGTTGCAAAGTGAATCTGATCGCGCTGAACCCCGGGCCAGATATTGACTTTGCAACTCCCACCGACGAGCGGGTGGCGCGCTTTCAAAAGATTCTTCGCGATGGGGGGATTCCGGCGTTTATCCGGCGCCCGCGCGGGCGGGATATCTATGCGGCTTGCGGCCAGCTCAAGCGAACGGTTGAGATTGCCAACTTGCCGGAACCGCGATTGCAGTTGATTTCTCCGCCGTCGGATAGATGACGGGAAGCTCAACGCGAATGGTAATGCCAACGGTCGTGCCCTGCTGCCAGGAAATCTTTCCGTGATGCTGCTGAAGAATACTCTTACAAGCGTTTAACCCCATGCCGGAGAGCCCTTGACCAGGCGCGGAATCGGGCATGGTGTGCTCCGATTCAACAACTGGATTTGGGACTGCTGCGTAATCGCGGTCAGATACGAGGATAATGGCGGCGCCGTTTTTGTGGTCCAGGGCGACGTTCAGAATTCGACTCCCGCTGTGATCCGCAGCATGTAGAGCGTTGTTCAGGATTTGCACGCTCACTTGAAGCAATTGATTGGAGTCTCCCATCACAGCCGGCAGGTTCGGCTGCAAATCCGTGCGTACTTCGATTTTGAGAGCTTGCCATACCGGCTCCGATATTTTGATCGCCGTACGTAACACGGTTTTCAAATCCACGGGGGCCATGGCAGCGGGACCTTGCTTCGCGAAGCTAAGCAGGCTGGCGACGAGCGCACGGGTGCGGCGCACATGCTGCCCGATTTTTTCGGCGAGACCCTCTTGCTCGGGACTCAGGGAAGTGCTCATTAACAGATCTGAATACCCCAACATCGCGGTGATGGGATTGTTCAATTCGTGGGCAGCGCCGCCAACAAGCTGACCAATCGACGCCAGCTTCTCAGACTCGGTGATCTGGGCCTGCAGTCGTTTCAGATTGGCCAGGGACTCTCGCGACTGGTTCAGCAAGCGGAACAGTTCACGGTCAAGTAGCCTCTGCCGCACGAAGACCATCACGCCCATCCATAGGGCTGCCGAAAGGGTGAGCAGCAGGCGGAAAGAACGCACCCGCGGCGCAATCGCGGTTTCCGACAACGTGAAGGCGGCAAATAGTGGAAGGGAGAACACGGTAACCATACCCAGGCGAGCCAGCCACACGCCATGCGAGGTCGAGCCAACGCCGGGTGCCGGCTGCGGTTGGTGGCGTTGCGACCAAAGGCCGATCAAAGTGATCCACGCCATGGAGGCCACCAGCGGTACATCGTAAAAACTTCCGCTGTAGTAGACATTTCGGCCGATCGCCCAGTTGGCGAAATAAGAGGCAGTGGCATACGTCATACTTGCCCCGAATAGGTTGCCGTACAAGATCTTCCAGTCCCCCGTACTCTTTAGAAAAACGACGAACAGGGTGCCGAGGAAGGCCAGCTTTTCGATCAGGTAAAGGAAATTAAGATTGGTGTTATAGGCGGCGATATCGGCCACGACATACTGCCAGGACATTACGGCGAAGACATAAAGATATATCCACCAAAACATCATCAGGGCAAAATCCAGATTACGCAGACGCGAGGAGTATTCGGCCTGTGGCGCGTGCGGACGTAACGCGAGAGCCGCCATCAGGGGAACGATATGCAAGAAAAGAACCATGTCGGCCGCGCACAACTCCGGTACGTCTTGCCGCAGCCAGACCTCGTAGTAGGTCCACACCACTTGATAGGAAAACCAGAAAGCAGTGCCCAGGGCAAGCAGCGCCCAAAATAGCCGCAGCCGCCCATGAGACCGCAGCAGGGTGGGAATAAAAGCCAAGGTTCCGGAAAGCAGCAGGAAACACTGAATCCAATCGCTGAAAGCAGTTAGCGCAAACGTGCGGGGCAGTACCAGCGCAGCGATCACCAGACCTGCCATGCAAGCCAGCACCGCAGCGGTCCAGAACTTGGAAGATGAGCGCACGCAGACACTCCTCGGGAGCTATTCTAGACTTAGATGAAAGGGGGGCTCGGTTACTGTAGTAACCAATCGGGGTCGGAGAGACTCAAGATCGCGAATCGGTCTAATTGCGCCGCAACAAAGTTTCACTTGCTCGCGACGTTTATTATCAATAATATGCGAGACAAATTACTTTTGACCGAGAATGTCTATGCGGACTCAAGGTAGCTCGATTGCGTCGTAACGCCCAGCAACGCTTCTTTGGCCGGCCACAGGCTCCCGCCGACCCCAGCGAGGTTCGCCGGACAGAAAGATGGCTGGCAAGCGCGCGCGTTTTTTTGGCGATATCGGCCTTAGTCGCCATCTACATGGACCCAACTCAACTGGGCCGGTCAAGAGCGGCTTACGGGTTGTTCGAGTTCTACCTGGCGAACAGCATTTTGGTGTTGATGCTGGTGCGGCGGAGGAAAGCGTCCACGCCTTCTTTTCGCATTCTGGTGCATGCCGCCGACGTTGTCTGGCCCGCCTTCATCTCGATTTTCGCGGAAGGTCCGAGGAGCCCTTTCTTCCTCTTCTTCGTCTTCGTCCTGACCGCTGCAGCCTATCGATGGGGATTGTGGGAGACGCTGAGTACGGCTGCGGCGGAAGTGGTATTACTTTGGGCCGAAAGCTTTGTGCTGTTGCATGTTTGGATCTTCCGTGGAGGGAGCCTGCCTTGGCGCTTTCTCTCTGGACTGCACATCAATACCACGGAGTTCGAACCAAAGCGCTTGTTCATGCTGTCGGTGTACTTGCTGGTGATGGGATTGCTGCTGGGATATTTGGCGGAGCAGCAGAAACATCTGCGCGCGGAGAAGGCGGGTGTGACCCGTATGCTGGCCAAGGTACGGGTGGAATCCGGCCTGACCGGAACCCTGCAGCAGATCTGCCGCGAAGTGGCCGCAATGTATGGCGCGACCAAGATCATACTGGCCGCCCAGGAGATTCTTAGCCAAAGAAGATTCCTAGGCGAGCTAGCGAACGACAACGGCGAACTTTCGGAGTTCAAGTGGTTGGATTCTCGGCCGCGAGAGGCCAAAGTCTATCTGGAAGATTTTGCTGGTGATGTGCTGTACGCCGCTAACGAAGGCCAGCGCTGGACCGTGATGGGCTTGGATGGTGATGGAAATCCGGTACCTCCGCCGCCCACCGATTTGTTGAATCAGCTCAAAGAGCAGCAGCCTTTCCATTCGGTCATCGCTATTTCGTTCGAGTTCGGGAACGAATGGTGGGGGCGCGTTTTCATTTTCGAGCCATCCTGGCGGGGTGAGACGCAGGAAGAGTTGCGTTTTCTGGTTGATGTTCTTCGCCAGGTGGGGCCCGCTGTTTACAACGTCTACCTGTTGCACCGTTTGCGGCGAAGAGCGGGGGCCGCGGAGCGAGCGCGATTTGCGCGTGAGTTGCATGATGGAGCCGTGCAATCGTTGATCGCGGTCGAGATGCAAGTGGACGTCTTGAAGCGGCAGGCGGAGACTTCTCCGCAAGTGGTCATGGGCGAACTGAGTCGCATTCAGGGACTTCTTCGCGAAGAAGTCCTGAAGCTGCGCGAACTGATGCAGCAGATGAAGTCGATCGACGTCGACTCGCGAAGGTTCCTGAGTGTAGTGACGGACACGGTTGAGCGGTTTGAGCGGGAAACGGGAATATCCGCACGCTTTGTGACCGACATCGACAAACTGGAGATGCCGGACCGAGTCTGCCGGGAACTATTGCGAATCGTGCAGGAAGGCCTGGTGAATGTTCGCAAGCACAGCCGCGCGAGGCATGCGCTGGTCCGGCTCGGATCCAATCCCACGCAGTGGAGCCTGACGATGGAAGACGACGGTCAGGGATTTTCCTTCGCCGGCCGCCACTCCCAGGATGAACTGGATCAGATGGGGAAGGGCCCGATGATCATCAAAGAACGTGTCCGTTTGATTGCGGGCACACTCACTGTAGAATCAACTCCCGGAACAGGAACACGCCTGGAAGTGAAAGTTCCGAGGAGTGGAGAAATGTCTGATGAATTTTAAAAAGTCCTCAACCGTTCGCATCGTCATCGCTGACGATCATCCTATTTTCCGCGACGGGCTGCGACGGTTGCTTGAAGCTGAACCAAACTTGAAAGTTCTGGGCGAGGCTTCCGATGGCGCAGAGGCGGTCAAGATGGCGCGCCAATTGAAACCGGACATTCTACTGCTGGATCTGGCGATGCCCAAGCATCCGGGCCTGGAAGCCTTGCGGGACTTGGGTGGAGGTGCGAATTCTACCCCTGTGCGGGTGATCCTGCTGACGGCGGCGGCAGAAAAAAGCCAGATCGTGGAAGCTTTGCAATTGGGCGCTCGCGGTGTGGTGTTGAAAGATTCAGCAACTCAATTGCTGCTGAAGGCCATTCAAACCGTGATGTCAGGCGAGTATTGGGTGGGCCGGGAAAGCGTTTCCAACCTGGTGCAGTATTTAAGAACGCTGGTACAGTCATCCAGCGACGAGGCGCGGCAGAAGAAATTCGGGTTAACCCCTCGCGAGCTGGAGATAGTCTCCGCGGTCGTGGCGGGATACTCCAATAAGGAAATCGCAGAATACTTCAAGATTAGTGAAGACACAGTAAAACATCATCTAAGCAACATCTTCGACAAGTTGGGGGTATCCACCCGCCTGGAACTGGCTCTCTTCGCCGTAAACCAGTCGCTGCCCATAAAAAGTATCGTTTAAAGGGGGTTGCAGCCGCCCTGGCGTGCAACCCGGTATGGCACGAATGGGCCATTGGCGGGCCGCCTTCAGACTCCTATCATTTGTTGAAAGATTCAACTTAAGACCAGCCTCGGGACGGGAACTGATCCGGTCAAAGGTTTCAGTCAGTCAGACTTTCTCTGGTTCATAGATAGAGATACAAAAACGATTTAAAGGAGACGGAGCCCGTGGCGACAATCGCACAAAATGTGTTGAAAAATCTGTTCAAAGACGAAAGCGGCCAGGATATAGCGGAGTACGCAGTGATGCTAGCGGTCATTCTGGTGATCGTGGTCGGCACAGTGCGACTGATCGGGTCGAACGCTAATAACGTGTTTTCCCAGGTCGGAAGTTCCATCCAATAGCTTCTGAGTCCCGCAAGCTAGCTCTCTGAAGTGCCCCACCTGGGCGCCCGACTCTCTTTTTGCGACCAGCCCAATTCCTGGTGCCGGCTACTTCAGGCCGGGCGCGGTCAGTGCGACCTTCTCACTACCGGACGCGGAAAGCCGCGTGAGATATGGAAAGAATGGCGTGATTTCAAACGGCATCTTTTCGCGAGCAGATGTGAGAGCTACAGGTTTTGCTTTGGCCAACTCCACTTGGTCAGTCCACGGATCAAGCTTGATGCGTCCGCCTAGCGGAAGGGCGGCGATCTGATCGGTGCGCTGGGGATCGAGCTCCGGCGCGGAAGCTAGCAATACCGACATGCGAATGCTCTTGCTGCTTGCCAAGCTGTCGCCTAGGTGTGGGCGGATCAGATTCGGTAATTGTGGGGCACTTTGTTGCAAGGCCTTCAGGAACAGACCCGCGCTTCCCAACTTGTCTTTGTAGGGGGAGTTCTTCAGCAGTTCCAAAGCCTTGGTATCTGCCGCCTCCTCGTCCCCGGCATGACGTTTGAAATCGAGACGCTGAAACGAATCCTCATCGGGGAAAAACATACGATCGTTGAATGCGAGCTTGGTATCGATCTGATGTCCCAGAATGATGTGGCTGACTTCATGAGCCAGGATCATAGCCAGAGATGCCTCGTCGGGTAAGACATCGAGCAAACCACGGCTTACGACGATCGACCGCCCAATCGTGAATGATTCCAGAGGAGAAGTGAGGAGCACACGGCAACGGACGTCTCCCTGCAAGTCGATATTGTTGGTCACCAACAGATTGTTGACCACTGTCAGCAAGATCTTATCGACATCGCCCGGAGGAGCCAGCAATCCGATCTTCTGCAAGCGCTCTACGGCATTATCTTCCGCCTGGCGTTCCCACATGCGTTCGGCTACCACTGGGCTAGCATCGGCTGCAGCATCGGTCTGGTCTTTCACTGATTGTGGGGAGTCGACCAGAATCTGAGTAAACTCGGCGTTTTTATTGAGAGCCTTTAAGTCGTATCCCCAAAGACGGGTTTGTGCGCGGAAGCGAAGCGTGTGCCCCATGGCGGTCTTCATGTCCGATTCTTCGCTATAAATATAAGCGGGCAACCACGCTCCGGGCCGCATGTTGAGCCTCCAGCTATCGAAGTGAAGGTAAAAGCTTTCCTTGGGATGAGGATAATAAGTGCCGTTGAAGCGGACGACATTGTAATCCTGATCCTCCACCCAGATGCGTCCCTGGAATCGTCCTGGCGGGGCATCTTCCTTGGGTTGGACATCGATCACCAGGCAGCGTACCTCGCCGAGGAATTCGCGGCGGACAAAGGTGAAGTCGTAATACTTTTTCTGGAAATCGGCATCGAGAACGATCATTTGCGCGAAGCCCAAAGGCAGGAAGCGCATCGAGTAAAGGCCGGTGAGGCGGTTCAGCATCCGATGTCCGAATCCCGGTTGCCCTACGAACGAGGTGTCCTCCGGGCCATCACTCATGTCGAGGCGGCCCAGAAAGTATTGATCCTTAACCGGCAGATTTTTTCCGCCGTTGCCAGGCTTAAGGTCTTGCAAATAAGTTTCCACCATGGGGCGCATGTGGCGCATTTGCGCCAGAAAAAAATGCTCCCGCTGGATCACGCGGTCCATCACATCATTGAAGGATGCAGCAGGCGGCGAAGGCACGGCCGGCTCCCTTTGGCCAGCCGAATCGTTGCCTGGGGCTTGTGCGGGGGCGGTATCTTGGGAAACCGCAGGTAAACAGGAAACCGACAGGCTCCACAGGGAAAGCAAAACCACCAGACAGATGCGCATAAAAACCTTCAGACTGAGCTCACGCGAGCTGGAAAACAATGTGCAGGACGACGGTCGAATCCGTTGGTTGTCCATTCTTGAGTGCGGGCTTGAACCGAATCTGTTCCGCAGCTTTGACGGCGTTATCGTCAAGGCCGTGACCCAATCCTCGCAGTAAGCGCACGACGTGAGGACTGCCGGAAGCTTCCAAAACAACTTCCAGAAGAACTTCACCCTGAATGCGAAGATTGCGAGCCTCTTGAGTATAGACCGGCGTGGGCTTGGAAAGAATTTCGGCTGGAATTGGTGAGGATGTCGACTGGGCGGAACGAACCGTAGGCGCCGGCGGAGCGTCTGAGTTGCCGAAGCCGCTGTCGTGGACGGCATTGCCCGAGGACTGGGGACGGTTTTCGCCGACAGCCGTGCCATTGCCGAAACCCGTGCTCGCCACTACTCCTGCCACGCCCTTTGCCCCACCGCTGCCGTTTCCGTGTCCTCCGCCCGAGGGCAAATCGAAGGATCCCACACCGGCTATGTTCACGGCTTTTCCCTGGTCCGACTTTGTGGGTAGTCCATTGGGGTCCCCGAAGCCTCCGGTTTGCACCTGGGACGAAGCCATCGCGACCGTGGGCACCGCGGAAGTTCCTGTTGAAAATGTATTTGTCCTGACTACTTTGGGAATTGGTGGCGGAGAGCTCATCGGAAGAGGGTCCGATTTTCGCGGAGCGATGCTGACGGTAGGAGCGGGAGCCTCGTCTATCTTTATGGCTTTCGGTTGCGGAGCGGGAAGCCGCAATGCGGTTTCTGGCGGCACGAGAGCGGCGACGGAAACGGCCTTCGGAAGCTGCCGCAAGGGCTGGGCTTGATGATTCACCGGAGGCGGAGTGCTTACCAGAAGGACCGAGCGGAACGCATGCTCGGGGGTCGACAAGATTCCGGGATGCAGCAGGCGAAGCCAGATCAGGAACGCAGCCAGACAAGCTTGTGTTCCGGTGCTAAAGACGAACTCGACCCACGGAGTTCTCGTCTTTGGGAGCAACGAGAACGGGGTCTGTTGCGAAGCAGAGTATCCCATGACAGCAAACTTGAAACCCAGCTACTGATTTGGAGGTTCTTATGCTTTGTGACGAAACGTCTCGCCCTGGAAAAGACAGAATCCCCCTGATTGATCAGCCCACCTCTAAAACCTGCACGGGAAAGGCCATTTGGGCGCACTTGGGGCGAGTATAAGTGACGTATCTTCAGCTACATGTGCCTCCTGTGTAAATGGCACGATTGGGTTCGCGGCGAAGAGGGAAAGATTTTACATCTTCGCGGTGAGCTTTTATTACACCATCGGTTTTCTTAGTATTTGAGGGCCGATCAGCAGCGAACGATCTTTGGGCTGTCGATACCTTTTGTTGCGTTTCGGCTGTCGACCACCAGTTTCGCCTCGCTCACGATGCGCTTGTAGTCGTAGTCGGAGTGGTCCGTGATCACCACAACGCAATCGTATTGCTCAAGGTTCGTAAGTTCGCTTCGTTTCATCTGCAGGTCGTACTTACGCCCCTTGCCAATAAAAGGGAAGTACGGGTCGTGATAGCTGACTTGTGCCCCTTCTTTCTGCAGCAGTTCAATGATGGTGAGAGCCGGAGACTCCCGCAGATCGTCGATGTCTCTTTTATAGGCCACGCCGAGGATCATGACGCGGGATCCGTTCAATGATTTCTTGTGCCCATTCAACGCGCTGCCAATAGAGGCGATCACGTGATACGGCATGTTGGTGTTGATCTCCCCGGCAAGCTCAATAAAGCGGGTGCGGAAGTCCCATTCTTTGGCCTTCCAGGAAAGGTAGAAGGGGTCGACGGGGATGCAATGACCACCCAGGCCCGGGCCAGGATAAAAAGGGTGGAATCCAAATGGTTTGGTGGAAGCGGCTTCGATAACTTCCCAAATATCAAGCCCCATGCGCAGGCAAAGCATCTTCAGTTCGTTCACCAGGGCGATGTTGACGCACCGATAAATATTCTCCAGCAACTTTGTCATTTCCGCTGCAGCGGGGGAGGAAACGGGAACCGTGCGTTGAAATATCGATCCGTAAAGCGCGCCGGCTAACTCCGAGGCCTGCGGATTTACTCCTCCCACCACTTTCGGAATGTCTCGCCGGGCCACGGTAGTGTTGCCAGGATCTTCACGCTCCGGGGAGAAAGCTACAAAAAAATCCTTCTGCTGGTTGGAATTGCCACGCGCCGCTTTGAGGCCAAGTTTGTTTTCCTTCTCAAGGATGGGCACCATCACTTCCTCGGTAGTGCCAGGATAGGTCGTGCTCTCAAGAACCACCAACTGGCCGGGTTGCAGGTGAGGGGCGATGGCATGAGTCGTGTCGGTGATGTAGCTAAGGTCGGGTTCGTGATATTCATTGAGCGGTGTGGGTACGCAGATGATGATGGCATCCATCTCTTCAATGCGCGCATAGTCCGATGTCGCGGAGAAGCCTTGCGCATTGGCGGCTTTAATCTCTTCCGCCGCGATGCGGTAGATGTAACTCTCCCCCTTGGTGAGAGTATCGACCTTGCGCTGATCGATGTCGAAGCCGGTAACCGCGAATTTTTGTTCGGTGAACAGCAGGGCGAGGGGCAGTCCAACGTACCCCAGGCCGATGATTCCGATGCGGGCCTGTCGCTGCTTGATTTTATCTTTGGTTGATTCGACGGTACGACTTTCAGCAGAGTGATTGCTCATAGAAATGTTTGTGTAGAGAAATCGGTAAAGAACTTTGCGATCAGGATAAAATGCGCTTCGATTTTAGCACGCACTCATCGGATGGGATGGTGACGGAAGGCACCTAAGAATCCTAGATCTCTGAGAGTTCCGAATCTTGACATCTATGAAAAGGCCCGGCTCGAGAACTTATGTATGGTGGGTTGCGATCGCATTGGTGGTGGGCTTGATTGGCCTTGGCTCCAGAGCCGGCAATTTCCTGATTCTGGACGCTCCCAGGCCGTCGGACGTGATTTTGGTTTTGGCAGGTGAAACCGACCGCCGTCCGCAGCGCGCCCTGGAACTTCTGGCGCAAGGATACGGCCGCAGGGTTGTGCTGAACGTTCCTACGAACGCGAAGCTTTACGAATTTACGCAGATCGATCTGGCAAAGAAGTACATCCAGGACTTGCCGCAGGCGGCGCAGGTAAGCATCTGTCCCATCGACGGGCTCTCTACCAAGGACGAGTCCAAGGATGCAGAGAAGTGTCTGCAGCGTGAAGGAGCGAAGAGCGTGTTGATTGTAACTTCGGACTTTCATACGCGGCGCGCCCTGGATGTTTTTCGTCGGGAATTTCCCGATCATCAATACTCGGTAGCGGCCGCCCGAAACGACGAGGCATTTGGAGGCAGGTGGTGGACTCACCGCCAGTGGGCGAAGACCTTCGTCGACGAATGGTTGCGATTGATCTGGTGGAAGGCCGTCGATCAGTGGCGGTGACCCGGGACATTCGGCAATCTAGCCTGTGGGCTTAACAACTGCAAAAAGTTTTCCACCGTTAACTTCTTCTGAAGGCACAAAAGCCATTGACTGACAAGAACCACGGAGGATACGATGCGCTTACAGTCATCAAACTAGTTAATAACGGAGCGTGGGATGGGCATGTCTGCATTGCGCAGAATGGCGAGTCGCGTGCTAGCTATTGGTGTGCTGGTGTTCGGGTGTCCCGCTTTCTTGTTCTGCGCCGATCCTGGCGCTGCCATGATTT
>Ga0209006_10000988_pt1 | contig 26233 bp, 14 predicted proteins | sample JacPin_JW_Ref_O2_FD_188567 | JGI IMG/M metagenome (GOLD analysis project Ga0209006, IMG submission 188567) | Forest soil microbial communities from Algoma, Ontario, Canada - Jack Pine, Ontario site 1_JW_Ref_O2 (SPAdes) (version 2) | ecosystem: Environmental > Terrestrial > Soil > Boreal...
CGACGACGTGCGCGTAGCGACCGTCAGCTTGCCCTTGTTCGTCAGGTTGCCGCCGAAGATGCGTTCCCCACCGGTGCCGACTTCCATCGCAATCGTGCCGGTATTCGTGAGCGTCCCGCTTTCGAGATTGAGCGTGGCGTTGTCGTTGCTGCCACAGTCGGACACGCCCTGATTCTCAGCGCTCGTCAACGCGATCGAGCCTTCGTTGCTGAAACCGCCCGCGACATTGACGATCGCCTGATACCCATTCCCGACACAGCCTTCGATATCCAGCGACTGACCCGAAGCGATATTCCCACTCAGACGGTCGTAGTAGCTACGAAGCTTGATCAAGCTCGCACCCGAGCCCGTGTAGTTCAGCGTCGCGCCTTCAACGATCACCGGCTGCGAACCGCTCGTCGTACCCGCACCCTCATCAAACGTCGAGCCACTCGGGACAAACACGTTCGCACTGCCCGTCGCCACGATCGAACCGCCGGCATCATTCGCAAACGAGCCACTCGCGTTCACGGAGAGCTCAACGCCTTCACCGAGATCGACAGCACCTTCGTTCGTCAATGCCGCGCCCGACCCGTTGAGCAAGGTACGCGTATCGACCGTCAGCTTGCCCTTGTTCTTAAGGTTTCCAACGAACAAGCGTTCCCCACCGGTGCCCGCTTCCATCGCAATCGTGCCCGTATTCGTGAGCGTTCCGCTTTCGACATTCAGCGTGGCGTTGTCATTGCCGCCGCAGTCAGACACGCCGTGATTCTCAGCGCTCGTCAACGCGATCGAGCCTTCGTTGCTGAACCCACTCGCCGCATCCACGATCGCCGGATACCCATTCCCGACGCAGCCTTCGATATCCAGCGACTGACCCGAAGCGATATTCCCGCTCAGATGAGTCGTATAGCTGCGCAGCTTGATCAAGCTCGCACCTGAGCCCGTGTATTCAAGCGCTCCTTCTTCGACGATCACCGGCTGCGAGCCACTCGTCGTACCCGCACCCTCATCAAACGTCGAGCCACTCGGCACAAACACGTTCGCGGTGCCCGTCGCCACGATCGAACCGCCGGCGCCGTTGGAAAACGCGTCCCCGCCTGCGACGTACAGCTCGAGGCCTTTGGCGAGATCGACCGCCCCTTCGTTCGTCAACGTCGCTTTTGACCCGTTGAAGGACGTATTCGCTTCGATCGCCAGCGTGCCGTTGTTCGTGAGGTTTCCCTGGAGGTTGCGCGCGCCACCGCTCGTGCCGGGCACGGCCGTGATCGTGCCGGCGTTGGTGACGGGTCCACCGAGCGTGACGCCGTTGGCGCAGAGCCCGCCGTTGGTGAGCGCGATGGCGCCCTTTGCGCCCACGGCGATTCCATCGACGCTGCCGAGCGAGGCGCTCCCGGAGCAGCTGCTTTCGACCGCGAGCGTCTGGGTGCCGGACGTCCCGCCGATCTTCAGCGACTCGACGCTCACGCTGGTCGCGCTCAGCGTGACCGTGTAGGTCCCGCTGTCGGTGATGCAGGCTTCTTCTTCGGAGGTCGGCGGAGCTTTCTTGCTCCAGTTGGCGGATTCATTCCAGCTACCGCCAGCCGTGTTTGTGAAGGTGTCGGTACACCCGCTTGCGTGCGCCGCGGAGGGCGCCCACATCGACAGAGCCACGATCATCACGATCGCGACGCCTACACACCGCGCGATCGACATCTGCAGAGAACCGAATTGCCTGGTCAACGCTATGACCTCCTTGGCGCATCGTGTTCCATCGCCGACGCGCCTCGACATCTCATGGCCCGGCATCCTTCACGGTGCCGCCCCCCGACTCCCTGAACCAGACCCCCGTATTTGCGCGCCGATAATAGCGAGACATTGTCGCGTGTGTCGCGACGTTGAGCTACGACTTCGCCACACGGGTCCCTATCCGTGATTATTGGCGAGTGCCAATAGAAATCGATAGGGCCGGCGGCGTCGTGACCGTCACCTAGTAACGAACTTCACTGGCTTCGGCGGCTCCGGCCGGAGCACGAACTCATCGGGAATCATATGGCCCGGGACGGTCTCCCTTCCTGTACACCAGCAGCGCCGACGATCGCCTCAAGCGCCACATGTTGGGGTCGTGAATCGCGACGATCAAAGCCCGAGGTGCCGGGCAATCACGTTGCGCTGCATCTCCGACGTTCCCGAATAGATCCGGCTGCCGAGAGCGTCGCGTACATCTCGCTCAAGCCCGCTCTCAGTCACATATCCATACCCGCCGTGGATCTGAAGCGCAGCGAGACTCGACTGCACGAATGCCTCGCTCAAGTGGAGCTTCGTCATCGCTGCGTCCGCATCTGTGGCCGTGCCCGCGTCCAGCAGCGCCGCGATTCGATACAGCATCAGATGGGAGGTCTGGAGTCGTAGCCGCATCTCGGCCAGCGGATGCGACACCGCTTGGAAGGAGCCGATCGGCTCCCGGAACTGAACGCGCTCGCGTGCGTAAGCGACACAGCGCTCGAGCTGCCGGCGCATCGTGCCGACCGCGGCCGAGAGGATCAAGCTCCGCTCCCAGCGCATCGAGCTGTTGAAGATCGCCATGCCGCCGCCCGGCTCTCCGAGCAGCGAGTCTGCCGGCACGCGACAGTCGCTCAGGAACAGCTCGCTCAGGTGTGACGTGCGCAGCCCCATCTTCGAGAACGGAGACCCCACCTCCAGGCCGGGCGTCTCACGCTCGACGAGGAACGCGCACAGCCCCATGAAGCCGAGGCTCGCGTCGGTCGTGGCGAACACGATGAACAGGTCGCTGTCCGGAGCGTTGGTGGCGAACGTCTTGGAGCCGTTGAGCAGCCAGCCGTCATCGATCCGTGTAGCAGTCGTGCGCAGCGCGAATGCATCAGAGCCCGACTCAGGCTCGGTCATGGCGTGGGCGGCGATCAACGAGCCGTCGCACAGCCCCGGCAGCCAGCGAAGCTTTTGCGCCTCGGTGCCGAAATGGACGATCGGGTGCTCGCACGCCCACATGTGGGCGTTGAGCGAGAAGATCAGCCCGTTGTCGCGGCATCCGTAGCCGAGCCCTTCGAGCGCCGCCGCAATCGTGGTCGCAGACAGACCCAGGCCGCCGTACTCGACAGGGACCGGCATGGCCGGCAGCCCGAGCTGCGCGCACTTCAGCCAATCGTCCTTGGGGAATTTTCCCTCGCGCTCGAAGCGGTCGAGGTCTTGGCCCAGCTCGCGCTGAGCGAAGGCGATGATCGACTCCCGCAGCGCGCGCTGCTCCTCGTCCAGCGGGTCTGGCAGCAGCGCGGTCGGGGCTTGTCGAACGGACCGGCTCATCGCGGACCGCCGGACTGCCTCGCCGGCATCAGATAGCGAGCGTAGGTCGTAAACGGGCGGTAGCCGAGTCCGAGCCATACGGGGGCTCCGGGACCCGAGGTCTGAGCCAGCGACAGCCGCGCGCCGAGCTCGCCGTAGCTGAGCTCCAGCGCCGCCCAGAGACAGCTCTGAGCAAGTCCGCGATGCTCTCCCGGCGCACCCGAGCCTGGGAGTCGCTGACCTGGCTTCGGCCGGCGGATCGTGGCCGCCTGACAGGCAAGCGCCACCTCGTGCGCGACCAGCGTCATTGCGGCGGAGAGCGGCTTGTCGTCGTAGTAGGCGACGAACGCGGCGACGTTGGGCAGATCGAGGCTGTCGGGCTCGAAGAACACCTTTGCCGCAACATCGCGGGGCATCGAAGCCATGCCCCAGGCATCTGCGACGAGGTCGAGATAGTCCTCGCGCGTATGCGCGTCGCTGGCGCGCCTGATCTCAACCCCGTCCGGAGGCGGGATGTACTCGGGCAACTCGCGGAGCACCAACTCCGGGAGACGCTCCAGTTCGCGCAATCCGCGCTCCACTGCAGTGCGCTCCAGGTCGCTGTCGCCGTGCTCGCGTGCCCACAGCGCGTACCCGCTCTTCCGCTGGCCGAAGAAGCGATCGGCCAGACGTAGAACGTCCTCGGAACCGAGTGCGTCGGTGAGGCGCAGTGCGCCATTACGGTAGGGGTTGGGTTGGCGGTGCGCGCCGGCGAACAGCAGCAGCCCGTCTTCTTCGACGAAAGCGCCACCGAAGCGCGCAAGGTATCGGAGATATGCCGCCAACGTCAGATCGGCGAGCGCGAGTAGATCCTCGTCCCCCTGCGGCCCATCCATAGCCGACGTACGCACTGCAGTTGCCCGCGTGTCCACCGTTGCGGGATGGTAGTCGAAACTTCCCGGCGCTCGCAAATTTGTGTGCTTTTGTGCCAAAACGCGGACGGTCCATTACCATTACGACCGTGCTAGAGGGAACTAGCCCCGACTTGTCGGTCGCGGGACTGCCGAGCGATGGATCGCTGCCGCGCGCGACGGATGCGGTCGCGCGCCCCCGTGAACCGCGCCGGGAGATCTGGTTTCACCGGCGCATCAACCTCATTTCGGCCCTCAAGGAGCTGTGGGCGTTCCGCGAGCTTACGCTCACCATCGCCGAGCGAGACCTGCGTGTGCGCTACAAGCAGGCGGCGCTTGGGATCTTGTGGGCCGTGATCGCGCCGGTGGTGATGATGATCGCGTTCACCGTGCTCTTCAATCGCTTTGCGAAAATCAACACCGGCGGGGTGCCGTACGCACTCTTCTCCTACATGGGCCTCCTGCCTTGGACGTTCTTCTCCAGTTCGGTTTCAACCGGCGGCATGAACCTTGTCAGCAACAACGAACTGCTCAACAAGCTCTACTGCCCGCGCGAGGTATTCCCGATCGCCGGGATTGCAGACGCCGCGGTGGACGCGCTGATCGCCACGTGCGTACTTGCGATCCTGTTCCCGATCACGGGCTTCTCACCCAGGATAGAGGTCTACTACCTCCCGCTGTTTCTGATCGTCCTGGCAATGTTCACCCTCGGCGTAACGTTGGCGGTCTCCGCAGTCGTGGTATATGCCCGAGACCTGCGCCTCGTGCTACCGCTTGCGATTCAGGTTGGACTGTTCGTCACGCCGGTGGTCTATGGCACGAGCTCCATCTCGACCTCGAAAGTGTTCCTACTGGTGTTCTCGGGGATCAACCCGCTCGTGCCAGTGATCAACGGCATGCGCGCGACGGTGCTAAACGGGGTTCCACCGAACTGGACCTCGTTGGGGATCGGCGCAGCGAGCGCACTGATCTACCTGCTCGGCGGGTTCACGCTCTTCAAGCGCTTGGAGACGGGCTTTGCCGACATTGCCTAAGGGAACGATCGTTGGCGAGGAGATATGGAAGCGCTTCCGTCTGGACGAGAGACCCACGTACCTTCAGGACAGGATTGCCACCATGGGCGATCGCCTACGCCGTCGCGAGGGAGAGAGCTGGCGCTGGGCGGTGAGCGACGTCAGCCTTCGCGCCGATCCGGGCGAATCGTGGGCGATCGTGGGCGCCAACGGCGCCGGCAAGTCGACGCTTCTGAAGATCATCTGCCGCGTCATGTACCAGACCGCAGGCCGGCTCGAGTTGGCTGGCCGGGTGGGCGCACTGATCGAAGTAAAGGCCGGCCTCACACCGCTACTAACCGGCCGGGAGAATATCTACCTGACGGGGTCGATCATGGGCCTGCGCCGCCGCGACGTCACCCGACGCTTCGATGAGATCGTGGCCTTTGCGGAACTAGAGAAGGCCGTCGATCGCCAGGTCAAGTACTACTCCTCCGGTATGCAGATGCGACTCGGATTCTCGGTCGCGGCGCACCTGCAGCCAGAGATACTGCTCGTCGATGAGGTGCTCGCCGTCGGCGACGCGACCTTTCAGCAGCGCTGCCTGGACCAGATCAGGACGGTTCTGCATGAAGGGACGACTCTGCTGTTCGTCTCGCATGACCTGGCGGCCGTGGAGGCGACCTGCGAGAACGGGATCTGGCTGCACAACGGCAAGGTCCAGACGTCCGGGGCGATCCGCGAGGTCCTGGCCGCATACCGCGGCGCGGTCGAGGGCGACGCCAAGTCCCGCGCCGATATCCAGGGACTCATCAGCGTCAGTGAAATGAAAGCAGCAGGCCCCAGCGGCGGCCTCGCCAAGACGGGCGAGCAGATCGACGTTGAGTTCGTCCTCCGCAGCGAGGAGAGCTATCGCGTGTGGATCTATCTGGGCGTCACCTCCGGCGCGGCGACACCCATCTTCCTTCTGAATCCGGGGAGGGAGACGATTCTCGAGCCGGGCGAAACACGCGTGCAGTGCACGATCCCGGCGCTGCCTCTACCGCGCGGCCGCTACTACATCTGGGGCGGCGTATACAAGAACTGGACGCAGGGAGATGAGCTCGTGGCATGGCAGCCTCTGACTGAGTTCGATGTTTATGGACCAGATCTCGACGCCGCGCCGCGCGCCATCGTCCGTCTCTCGCCACTACATGTCGAGTCAAGCTGGACGATCGGCAGCGACTGACTCGAGGATCTCGGACCCTACGTCAACTCGCGGCCTCCTGGAGCGCACGGGTAAGCTCTGTCGCTAGCAGTCGAACGTGGGGCTCGTGCATCATGCCGTCGTGATCAATGTCAGGAGCGACGATCTGTCGAAGCTCAACACCCCGACCCGCGAGTCCCTCCCATGGAGTCCCACGCGCGCCTGGAACTCGTTGCGCGCGAAAGAACTCGACGTGCACGTCCAGCGGACGGGGAACGTACCGTTGCCGGGCAAGGTTGCTAGCGATCAGCACGAGGTTCAGAGGCCGTCTGGGGACCAGGTGCTGCAGCCGGCGGGATACCGCCAGCTCGTAGAGGCGCGGACCGGCCTTCAGGTAGGTGCTCAAGCGAGCGCGACGGCCGAGCCCAGCGAGGCGGCTGGGCAGCCAGGCGGCCTTGCCACGGAGGTCGGCATCACGGAAGGCCTTTAGCTTGGCCCGCTCGTGCTCGATCACTCCGCGCGGTCGCGGTGGTCGGTACGGGTAAGCGTCGATCAGCGCGAGCAGCTCCAACTCCTCGCCGTCCTCACGCAGGAGCCGCGCTATCTCGTAGGCGACCAGGCCCGAGAAGCAGAAACCCCCCAGCCGGTAAGGGCCGTGCGGCTGCGCCACCCGTATCTGTTGAACGTAGTGAGCGGCCAGATCCTCGACGCTCGCGAGCGGTGCCGTGCGCCTGTCGACGCCGGGGGCGCGAAGGCCGAGGACCGGCAATCCGGAGTCGAGGTTCTCGACCAGCTCGCGGTAGGGCAGAACCTCGCCGCCCGCCCAGCCGATGAGGAATAGCGGCCTTTGCCCGTTGCCGGGGGACATCTCGATGAGCGCGGACCAATCGACTGTCTCGCCGCCGCACTCACGTTCGACCAGTTCCCCAAGTCCGGCGATGGTTGCAGTCTCGAACAGCGCCGAGAGCGGCAGTCTCACGTCCAGCCTGCGCTCGATCTCAGCGAACAGGCGCACCGCCATCAGGGAGTGTCCGCCGAGCTCGAAGAAGCTCTCATCGACGCCGACCTCCTCGATGTCCAGGAGCCGGCGCCAGATCGCAGCGAGCCTGCGCTCAGTGTCTGTCCTCGGGAGGATGCGCTCGCGTACGCGCTCGACTCCGGCCAGAGGTGCGAATGCCAGGCGTGTCCGATCGACCTTCCCATTTGGGTTCAACGGGAAGGCGTCGAGGAACTCGAAGGCGGACGGGACCATGTAGTCGGGCACACTGCGGCGAAGGTGCCCGCGCAACTCGTCCACGCTCCGCGCCGAATGTTCGCCGACCACGTAGGCGACCAGGCGTTTCCCGCCGGCTCCGTCATCGCGACCGACGACGACCGCATCAGCCACGTCGCGATGCTCGCGCAGGACGGCTTCGATCTCTCCCGGCTCCACCCGGAAGCCGCGGATCTTCAGCTGGTAATCAGAGCGGCCGAGGTACTCGATCTCGCCCCCCGGCAGGTGACGGCAGAGGTCGCCCGTCCGATACATGCGCGCCTGCGGCACCTCGCTGAAGGGATCAGGCACGAACCGCTCGTCGGTCAGCTCCGACCGGTTGAGGTAGCCGCGGGCGAGGCTTGCCCCGCCGATGTGCAGCTCGCCTGGAACGCCGATTGGCACAGGCTCGCCGTGGCGGTCGAGCAGGTAGATCCTCGCGCCGGTGATCGGCCTGCCGATTGGTGGCAGCGCCGGCCATTGCGCGGGGGGTCCAATGAGCGTGTGCGCGCTCACCACGTGGCCCTCGGTCGGACCGTAGTGGTTGACGAGCGTGCAGCTTGGGTGCGCGGCGAAGAAGCCGCGGAGCGCGTCGGTGGCCTTCACCTGCTCGCCGGCAGTGATCACCTCGTGCAGGCTCGGGATCGTGGCACCGAGGTGCGCGGCCGCCTCGCAGATGCCGTGTAGCGCCACGAAGGGCACGAACAGGCGCTCGATCTGCTGCTCAGTCACGAACCGGAGCAGCGCTTCGGGGTCGCGCCGCTCCGCTTCATCGAGGAGCACGAGCGTGCCCCCCGAGCACCAAGTAGAGAAGATCTCCTGGAAGGCGACGTCGAAGCTCAGCGAGGCGAACTGGAGGGTCCGCGCCGCCGCGGGCGCCGACAGGTTCTGCCACGCGATCAGGTTCGACAGCGGCCGGTGTGCCATCGCGACGCCCTTTGGGCGCCCGGTCGATCCTGATGTGTAGATCACGTATGCGAGCTCGTCGAGCGTCGCAGACGGGTCGAGCGGACCGTCATCGTGGGAGTCGATCAGCTCTCGATCGGTGTCCAGGCACACGATCCGCGCGCCATGGTCCGGCAGTCCCGCCAGCAGGCGCTCCTGCGTCAGCAGCACTGGAGCGTTGGTGTCTGCGAGCATGAACGCCACGCGGTCCTCCGGGTAGGCAGGATCGATCGGCGCGTATGCGCCGCCTGCCTTGAGCACGGCAAGGACGGCCAAGACCATCTCGACCGAGCGCTCCGCGCAGATCGCTACAACAACCTCGGGTCCGACCCCGAACCCGCGCAGGCAGCGCGCGAGCTGGTTGCTGCGGGCCTCCAACTCCGCATAGCTGAGCTCCTCGCCCGCCGAGAGGACGGCAGGCGCGTCGGGCGTGCGCTGAGCCTGCTCGGTCACCACTTCGTGCACGGGGCGCAGCGCGTCGAAGGGCTGGCTCTCTATCGACTGGGACCAGCTACCAAGGACGAGCTCACGCTCGGGCGCGCTCAGCAGCTCGAGCTCACCGACAGGACGTGCCGGGTCGTTGACCGCCGACTCGAGCAGGACGCGGAAGTGCTCGAGGATGCGCAACGCGCTCTCCTGCTCCAACAGGTCCGTGCAGTACTCCAGCGACAGCCGCAGGCCGTCCGCCGTCTCCGCCGCGAAGAACGAGAGGTCGAACTTCGCCGTACCGCGCTCGGTGAGAATCCGCTCCTGCTCGAGCCCGCTGAACGTCACGGGCCTCTCGACCGCGTTCTGCATCACGAACAGCACCTGTGCCACCGGCGCGTGGCTGAGGTGGCGCTCGGGGTTGAGCTGTTCCACGAGCTTCTCAAACGGCAGGTCCTGGTTGGAGAAAGCGCCCAGCGCGGTCTCCCGCGCGCCGCGCAGGACCTCCTGGAATGGCTTGTCGCCGTCCACGTCGATGCGCAGCGCGAGCGTGTTGACGAATAGCCCGATCACGCTCTCCAGCTCGATGCGGCCGCGGTTCGCCACGGGCGACGCGATCACGACGTCCTCCTGACCGCTGTAGCGAGACAGCAGCGCGGCGAGCGCCGCGAGCAGCGTCATGAAAAGGGTTGCGCCCTGCGCCTCGCCCAGCGCGTTGAGACGCTCGAGGAGCTCGGGCGCCAGCGTCGTCCTGACCGTCGCGCCGCGAAAGCTCTGTCGCGCCGGCCGGGGGTGATCGGTCGGGAGCTCGAGGAGCGCCGGCGCCCCGGCCAGCTGCGTCCTCCAGTAATCCAGCTGCTCGTCGAGGCCGCCGCTCTCCATCCACTGCTGCTGCCAGACCGCGTAGTCGGCGTACTGAATCGGGAGCTCTGGCAGCTCCACCTCGCGGCCCTCCACGAATCCGTCGTAGAGCTTGCTCAGCTCCCGGTGCAGCACGCCCATCGACCACGCGTCGGTGACGATGTGATGGAGCGTCAGTGACAGCAGGTGAAGCTCCTGGCCGAGCTTGACCAGCCTCGCCCGGAACGGTTCGCCGGCGGAAAGATCGAAGGGTTCGCGAGCGTGCTCGGAGACGATCTCGAGTCCGCGGCGCTCCGCGTCGGATGAGTTGCTGAGGTCGGTCACTAGTAGCGAGAACTCGCGATGCGGCCTGATCGCCTGGTGAGGTACGCCATCGACGAGCTTGAACCCGGTGCGCAACGGCTCGTGGCGGGCGACGAGCGCATCGAGCGCGCGCTCCAGCGCTGCGACGTCCAGGGGACCCCGCAGCCGCGTGGCGACCGGCACGTTGTACAGCGCGTCGCTGCCCTCGAACTGGTCCAGGAACCACAGCCGCTGCTGCGCGAACGAGGCCGGCATCAGGCCCGGCTCGTTGCTCAGCTCAGGCGTCTCGGTCTGCACGATCCACCTCCCGCGACCTAGCCCCGCTGTACCCGCACCAGCGGGGGCGGCTCGATCGAGGCGGGTACCGTCGCGGCGCGATCGACCTCGGCCGCGAGCTCCAGGACGGTCGGCGCATCGAAGATCGCACGCAGCGTCAGCTTCGCGCCGAGCTCGTCCTGCACACGCGAGATCACCTTCATCGCCAGCAGGGAGTGCCCGCCCAGGGCGAAGAAGTTGTCGTGGACGCCGATGTCCTGCACGGAGAGCACCTTGCTCCATATCTCAGCGATCCCGCGCTCGCTGGCGCTTCGCGGGGCCACGAACTCCTCGGCGGGGCTCTCCTGGTCCCACTGCGGCTCGGGAAGCGCGTCCCGGTCGACCTTCCCGTTGGGCGTGAGGGGCAGCTCCTCCACGCTCACGAAGGCGCTCGGGATCATGTAGTTCGGCACGTGCTCGGAGAGGAACGCGCGCAGGTCGGCGACGTCCGGCACGAGACTATACGCGTCGATGTAGGCCACCAGGCGCGTCTCGCCGCGGGCGTCGAGACGGTCGACCACCGCGGCTGCGCGGATCGCCGGACGGCGCTCGAGCACGGTCTCGATCTCGCCGGGCTCGATGCGAAAGCCCCTGATCTTGATCTGCCTGTCGGTCCGTCCGAGGAAGTCGATCGTCCCGTCGGCCAGCCAGCGGGCACGGTCACCGGTGCGGTAGAGCAGCGCGCCCTGCTCGTCGCAGAACGGATCGGCCACGAACCGTTCCGCCGTCAGCTCCGGACGGTTGAGGTAGCCCCGGGCGACCGCGACGCCGCCGACGCACAGCTCGCCGGGGATCCCGATCGCCTGCGGCTCGAGGTTCGCGTCGAGGATGTAGACGCTCGTGTTATCCAGCGGCCTGCCGATCGGCACGAAGCGACCGGGCGGCAGCTCGTCGGCTGCGGCGGGCTCAAACCACGTGCTGTCGATCGTCGCCTCGGTCAGGCCGTAGGCGTTCACGAGCCTCGTCTCGGCACCGCAGAGACCCATGAAGAACTTGCACTTCTCGTTCGTCCACGCTTCGCTGGAGACGATCACCAGCCGCATGTGCTCGAGCGTCGTGCCCTCGCTCTCCACGTGCTCGAACAGCATCGATGCCGTCGCCGGCACGAACTCCGCTGCGTCGATCCCCTCCTCCAGCATCAGCGTGTGGAGGGCAGCCGGGTCGACGACCGTCTCCATCGGACACAGGACCAGCGTCGCGCCGGCGAGCAGCGAGCGGATCATGTCGCCCGTGAACACGTCGAAGGAGAAGCTCGCCATCTGCGCGTGCGCTTTGAGCTCTCGCAGGCGGTACGCGCGCTCGTAGGCGAAGTACGCGCTCGCGAGGCTCCGGTTGGCGATCATCGCCCCCTTCGGCTTGCCGGTCGAGCCGCTCGTGTAGATCACGTATGCGAGGTCATCGCCGCTCGCCACGATCGGAGGGTTCTCCTCCGAGAGGCCGTCGAGCATGCCATCCGCATCGACAGCGATTCGCGGGGCGAGCGCACCCGGCGCGGTCTGCATGTGGCGCTCCTGCGTTAGGAGCAGCGCGGGCTCGGCGTCGGAGACCATGAACTCGATCCGGTCAGAGGGGTACATCGGGTCGAGCGGGATGTACGCGGCGCCGGACTTCACGACGCCGAGAACCGTCGGCACGAGCTCGAGCGACTTCTCCATCAGGACGCCGACGAGCGTCCCGGGACCGACGCCGCGCTCGCGCAGCAGCGCGGCGATCCGGTTGGCGTGTCGGTTGCACTCGTCGAAGGTCAGTCGCTCGCCGTCGAACACGATTGCCGGCTGCTGCGGCGTGCGCGCGACCTGCTGCTCGAACAGGTCCTTGATCGTCTCCTCGCGCGGCAGCGGCTCCCGGTTCGCGTTCCACGAGACGAGCACGCTCGCCCGCTCGGCTTCCGAGAGCATCGGCAGCGTCGATATGCGCCGGTCGGGGCTGCTCGCGGCGCTTTCGGCGAGCGTCCTGAAATGCTCAGTCATGCGTTTGACGGTGGCCGGGGCGAAGAGCTCCGTGCTGTACTCCCACGTCGTGTTGAGCCCCGTCTTGCGCTCGCTGATCCCGAGCAGGACGTCGAACTTCGACCAGCCCTTCTCGTGCGAGATCTCCACGCAGCGGATGCCCTCGGGTTCGAACTTCGGGCGCTCGGTCTGCCAGGCGGGGTTGTGCAGCACCATCATCGCCTGGAAAACCGGCGTCTGGCTGAGGTCCCGCTGTGGATTGGTGACCCTGACGACGCTCTCGTAGGGCACGTCGGCGTGCGCGAACGCCTCGAGTGTCGTCTCCTTCGCGCGTGCCACCAGCTCGTTGAACGTGGGGTCGCCGGATAGGTCCAGACGCAGCGCGAGCGGGTTGATGAAGTAGCCCACCATCGACTCCAGCTCCGTCCTGTTGCGCGCCGCGAACGGCGTCCCGATCACGATGTCCTCCTGCCCGGAGTGGCGCGCGAGCAGCGCTCCGAATACGCTGAGCAGCGCGACGAACAGCGTCGCATCGCCGCCGCGGGCCGCCCCGCGCAGACTCTCGCGCGTGGCCGTGTCGAGCATCACGCTCGTGTTCTCGCCGACCCACGAGCGCACCGGGGGACGCGGAAAGTCTGTCGGAAGATCCAGGCGCGAGGGCGCGCCCGCGAGCTTGTGCGTCCAATACTCGATCTGCGCGTCGGCCACGCCCTCGTCCAGCCATCTGCGCTGCCAGACGGCGTAGTCGGCGTACTGGATGCGCAGGGGCTCGAGCGGTGACGGTCGGCCCTCGCCGAAAGCTTCGTAGAGCACCGTCAGGTCGCGGTAGAGGGCGCTGCGCGAGTACCCGTCGGTCGCGATGTGATGCATGTTGAGCATCAGGATGTGCTCGTCCTCGGCGAGTCGGATCACCGTGGGCCGCATCACGGGACCCTCGACGAGGTCGAACCTGAAGCGCGACTCATCCTTGAGGATCTGCTGGGACTCGGCCTGCTGCTCGTCGGCCGGCAGGCCTCGCAGGTCCACGAGGTTTATCTCGATCGGCTCGACCGCGCCGATCACCTGCATCGGCGTGCCGCCGATCAGGCGGTAGGTGGTGCGCAGGATCGAGTGGCGCTCGGCCAGCCCCTCGAGCGCGCGCGCGAGCAACTGCAGGTCGAGCGGACCCTCGAGCTGGAACGAGCCCGGAGCGTTGTAGGCGATCCCGTCCTCGAACACCTGGCTGAGCAGCCACAGAAGCTCCTGGGCGTAGGAGAGCGGCGCCGGCCCGTCGCCTTCGCGTGGCGAGATCGTCCTGCTGCGCGCCGCCGCCATGCGCCGCTCCATCAGGCGCCGTACGAGCAGCTCGCTCTGGGCCGGGCTGAGGCTCTGCAGCCGTCCGGCGACTCCGGGGTCTTTGGCAGCGCTCATCGCCGACCGCGGATCGATGGCGGTCTCCATGTAGTGCAGCTGTTGACGATCATCCCTGACATTCCGAGTCACCGCAATCATCCTTGACAATCAAAGCCACCACAACCCCCCACCCTCGATGTTGAAAAACCGTACCACAGGTTTTGCCGACGGGAAAAGGCCGCAATTTGCGCAACATATGGTCTCTGCCGGGGCAGCAGTGACCTGCGTCGTGTCAGTTACCCATCAAGCACTAGGCGCCGTGGCGGGAGTAGCATGCCGGATGACGAGCTTGCAGCTACTGAGGGGGGCACCGTGCGCTTCATCCGGAGAAATGCGATTGCGCTGACGGCGCTCGTGCTTTCGATGACCGGCACCGGCATCGCTGCGAGCCAGTACATCATCACGAGCACAAACCAGATCAAGCCGAGCGTACTCCGGCAGCTGCGCGGCGACGCCGAGGCGTCGGCGTCGAAAGTCGAGCTGGAGGGAGCAAAAGCCGTTGTGGACCGCGCTCACCTTGTCGCCCCCGTAGAGACGACGACTGGATTGAGCAACGTTCCACTCGCTGACAGCATCTGGGTGCAGGGCCCCGGAGAACTCGAGCAGTTCGCGGTGCAGATCACGCTCACCCCGCCAAGCGTCGCGGAATGCACTTTCAAGGGCTTCTCGACGGGAGCGGTGGAACTCAAGGTAAGTCTCGACGGTCGCGTGATGGCGGAACGGTATGAGTCGAACGAAGAACCGGGAACGGTGACGATCCCGCTCGTGGTGAGTTTGGAAGGCAGCGAAGGGTGGCTATTCGAACCGGGACACCCCGAGACGCACACGCTTACGGCGCGAGCGGTAGACGACTGCGGCCGCGAAGGCGGCCACAGTGGCGGTCACTTCACGATCGACGCGGTCTCGATCGACGTCATCGGGGTGCGCTGACCATAGGCGCGAGTCGCGCCCGCGACCCGAGGACTACCCGAGGCGGAACTATCACCAGGCGGGCCGGCTGTAACGCAGGCACACCTGGGGCTCGATCATCACCACTGCTGCACTCGCGCTAGTCGCCGGGGACCAGCACTCAAACACCTCGCGCTCCTGCTCGCTGAGCACGACCTCCGCACAGTTAGCCATGACCGACTCCCAGCGTCGTGGATAACGCGGAAATTCGCCGCCGGCACCAACCACCCTGCGAGGTAACGACTCACATAACTAGCCGGCTTCCTCGATCTCTCCCAGGAGGGCGGCCAGTTCGTCCTCGCCAGCGGCGTCGAATAGCTCCATGCTGATCACCGCGGCGAGCCCTCCGATAGTCGGATGCTCGAAGACGATATACAGCGGGAGAGCGATGTCGAAACGCTCCTGCACGTGGGAGATCATCTTGACGGCCAGCAGAGAGTGCCCGCCGAGATCGAAGAAGTCATCGTGGCGACCGACCTGCCCGACGCCGAGGACTTCCCCCCAGATCGTCGCAAGGGCCTCCTCGACAGGGGTCTCGGGCGCCTCGTACTCGCGCTGCAGCGACGGGCGTGAGCCGTCTGGTACCGGCAGCGCCCCGCGGTCGAGCTTCCCGTTCGCCGTCGTGGGGAAGGCTTCGACCACGACGAACGTGGAGGGAACCATGAAGGGCGGCAGCTTCGCCTTGCAGTCGCGGCGCAGCTGCTCCACATCCGGCGTGCCCTCCGACGCGGGTACGACGTAGGCGACGAGCCGCTGGTCGCCGGGGCTGTCCTCGCGCACGACCGCAACCGCCGCGGACACATCGGAGTGCTCGTCCAGGACCGCCTCCACCTCGCCGAGCTCGATGCGAAAGCCGCGCAGCTTGACCTGCTGGTCGATGCGACCAAGGAACTCGAGCGTGCCGCCCTCGCGCCAGCGCACGAGGTCGCCGGTGCGGTACAAGCGCGCCCTGGCCGCGGGCGTGAAGGGGTCGCGGACGAACTTCTCCGCGCTCAGCTCCGCGCGGCGGTGATAACCGAGCGCCAGGCCGTCGCCGCCGATATAGAGCTCCCCTGGGACGCCGATGGGGACCGGCTGACCCTTGCCGTCGAGCACGTAGAAGCGTGTGTTCGCGATTGGCCCCCCCAGCGCTACCGGACCTTCCGCAGACGCCAGCTCGAGAATCGAGGACCAGACGGTGGTCTCGGTCGGGCCGTACATGTGCCACAGCGACGCGCACCGGCTGAGTAGTTCCTCGGCCAGCGCGCGCGGCAGCGCCTCACCGCCGCAGACGACCTTCAGCGCCGCGCCGCCGGTCCAGCTCGCGTCGAGCAGCACCTGCCATGTCGTGGGCGTCGCCTGCACGAACGTCGCGCCGGAGCGCGCCAGCCAGTCGGCGAGCTCCACTCCGTCGAGCGTCGCCTCACGGGGAACGATCACCAGGCGCGCGCCGGTGGTGAGCGGCAGATACCAGTCCGGCACAGAGAGGTCGAACGCGGGGGTGGTCAGGTTCGCGACGACATCATCCGAGGTGAGGCCCGGGCGCTCGCGCATCTGGCTGATCAGGTTCGCGACGGAGCGGTGGGTTATCTCCACGCCCTTGGGCCGCCCGGTCGAGCCGGAGGTGTAGATCACGTACGCGCGCTGCTCGGAATCGACGGTGACGTCTGGCGTCTCAGCCGGGCGCCGGGCGATGCGCTCGCGATCGCCGTCTACGCAGACGACGGTCATCCCGTCGGCGCTCGCGACCCCCAGGAAGCGCGTCTCGGTGAGGAGCACAGCGGCCTCGGCGTCCGCGAGCATGAACTCCTGGCGCTGCGGCGGGTAGCTCGGGTCGATCGGCACGTAGGCCGCCCCGACCTTAAGCACCGCGAGCATCGCGATGGGGAGCTCCAGCGAGCGTTCAAGGCACATGCCGACGAGTCCGCCTGGCTCCGTGCCCGCTGCGATCAGCTCGTGGGCAAGTTGGTTGGAGCGCCGCTCCAGCTCGCCGTAGCTGATGCGCCCGTTCTCGTAGACGACCGCGATCGCGTCCGGCGAGCCGGCGGCCTGCTCGGCGACGATCTCGTGCAGGCAACGGCGGTCGTAGGGCCGCCTCGTCGCGTTCCACTCGGTGAGCATCGTCTGGCGCTCCGGCGCAGTGAGGATCGCCAGCCGCGACAGCGACTCTCTCGGGTCGCGCCCGACCTCCTCAAGCAGCGTCCGGTAGTGGCCGGTCAACCGCTCGATCGTCGATCCGTCGAACACGTCCGTCGCATAGCCGACGTTCAGGTGCAGAGCGCCGTCGGGCAGGTCATGGACGACGATCGACAGGTCGAAGCGCGCCGACTCCCAGCCGGGCACGGGTACCTGCTCGGCATCCGCGCCGGCAAGCGAGCGCCGGCGCGAACCGACGATGTCGTAGCCGAACAGGACCTGGAAGATCGGTGAATGGCTCCGCGCCCGCTCGGGGTTGAGCACCTCCACGAGCTTCTCGAACGGCAGCTCCTGGTAGGTGAGCGCGCCCAGCATCGTCTCCCTGACACGTTCGAGCAGCTCCACGAAGCTGGGGTCTCCCGACAGGTCCGTGCGCAGCGCGAGCGTGTTGGAGAAGAACCCGAGCAGTGGCGCGATCTCCTCCTGATGGCGACCGGACACCGGCGCACCGACAACCAGGTCCTCGACGCCCGTGTAGCGGTGGATCAGCGCCTTGAACCCGGCGAGGAGCACCATGAACAGGGAGACGCCCTGGTCTTGAGCCAGCGCGCGCAGCGCCGCGACATCCCGCGGCGGGAGTGTCGCCTCGTACCACGAGCCACGGTAGCTCTGGGCGCTCGGCCGCGGCCGGTCCGTCGGCAGCTCCAGCCGCTCGGGGGCTCCGCTGAGCTGCCCGGTCCAGTAGTCGAGCAGCTCCTGCAGCCGCTCGCCATCCAGATTCGCGCGCTGCCAGCGCGCGAAGTCGAGGTATTGGAGCTCGAGCGGTGGCAGATCGGGCTCACGGCCCTGTTCGAGCGCCGCGTAGGCGGCGTCGAGCTCGGCGAACAGCAGTCCGCCGGATTGATGATCGGAGGCCATGTGATGGAAGACCACGAGCAGCAGGTCCTCCCCGTCGCGGACGTGCACGAGGCCGGCGCGCAGCAGGACGTGCTCGGCGAGGTCGAATGGAAGGCGGACGAGCTCGCCGAGGATCTCTCGCGCGCGCCCATCGGAATCCGTCGAGGACATCGCGCGCAGGTCGCTCACCGCGAGCTCGAATGGCACGGGCGCGTTCACCTGCTGCACCGGGACGCCGTCGATCAGCCCGAAGGTCGTGCGTAGGATCTCGTGGCGCGCGAGAACGTAGTCGAACGCCTTGCGCAGCTTGTCCTCATCGAGGTTGGCCGCGACTTGGTAGAGGGTCGGGACGTTGTAAGCCGAGCTGCCCGGCATGAGCTGGTCGAGCAGGAACAGCCGCTCCTGGGGGAAGGACAGCGGTGCCGGTCCGTCCTCCAGCCGCCGCATGATCGTCGGAGTGTCAGCCCGAGTCGCGCACATCAGCCCTGGCCGGCCCCGGGCTGCAGATCCTCGGCCAACAGTCGCTCTGCCTCCTCGTCGGACATGCCCTCGAGCTCGGCCATCAGCCTCGTCGTCTCATCGCCCTCGGCGTCGCTCATCATCCGCACGATCTCCGCGGCGAGGCTCGTGACCGTCGGATAGGTGAACAGGCTGTGCAGAGGCAGGTCGACGGCGAAATCGCTGCGAACCTGCGCCACGACCTGGGTGGCCAGCAGCGAGTGCCCGCCGAGCGCAAAGAAGTCATCCTCGGCGCTCACCCTCGCCACGCCCAGCACCTGTGCCCAGATCGCAGCAATGGCCTCCTCGAGCGGTGTGCGCGGCGCCACATAGTCGGCGACCTCGGCGCTGATGAGATCCGGATCCGGCAGCGCCAGCCTGTCGATCTTCCCACTCGGCGTGCGCGGCAGATCCTCCACGACGACGATCGCTGCGGGGAGCATGTACTCCGGCAGCCAGTCGGCCAGGTGCCCGTGGATGCTGGCCTCCGCCGTGCGGTCCGTGAGGGTGCAGTACGCGATCAGCCGCGTCTCGCCGCCCGGCGCCGTGTGCGCAACCGTGACCGCCTCGCGCACGCCGCCATGACGCCTCAGCGCCGAGTCGACCTCAGCAGGCTCGACGCGGTAGCCACGGATCTTCACCTGCTCGTCGATCCGGCCCATGAACTCGAGCGTCCCGCCGGGCAACCAGCGCGCGAGGTCGCCCGTGTCGTACACGCGCGCACCCTCGACAAACGGGTCGGCGAAGAATCGTTCCGCGGTCAGCGCGGGCTCGCCGACGTAGCCTCGCGCCACCCCTGCGCCGCCGATCAGCAGCCTGCCGCTCACGCCGACAGGCGCCGGCGCTCCGCCGGCGTCGAGGACGTAACAGCGGGTGTTCGAGATCGGGCGCCCTATGGGAATGCTCGCCGGCGCGTACTCGCCAGGGCCGTCCTGGACGGCGAACGTGCACGAGCCCACGGTCGTCTCCGTGGGCCCGTAGTGGTTGAGGATCGCGCAGCCTGACCTGAGCCCGCGTACGCGGGCGATCAAATCCCAGTCCGCGCGCTCGCCGCCGAGTACGAGCCAGCGTCGAGGCAGCACGCCGGCGTCGCCCGCCGCGAGCAGCGCGCCGAGGTGCGAAGGGGTGATCTTCAGCACGTCCACCGGCGTGGCCTCCATCAGCTTCGCCAGCGCGCCGGGGTCACCGGCTGCCCCCGGGCTCACCAGCACGAGCGTGCCTCCCGAGCACAGCGCGCCGAAGACCGACGTGTTCCCGAGGTCGGTGGAGATGGAGGTCACGAGCCCGAACGCCAGCGGCTCCTCGCCGGCCCCCAGCCGCCGGACGATGTCCGTTGCGTAGTTGGCGAGGTTTCCGTGCGTGACCTCGACCCCCTTGGGAGCGCCCGTCGAGCCCGAGGTGAAGATCACGTAGGCCAGGTGCTCCTGCCCTGTCTCCGCCTCCAGCGGCTCTGAGCGCTCGCCCTCGATCGACTCGCGGTCACGGTCGAGGCAGACGACGCCGCCATCGAAGTCGCCCAGCCGCTCGACCAGCGCCGCCTGTGTCACGACGGTATTCGCCGCCGCTGCCGCGAGCTGGTCGCGCAGCCGCGCCGGCGGGTGCTCGTAGTGCAACGGGACATAGGCGCCTCCGGCCTTCAGGATCCCGAGCAGCCCGACGATCATCTCCACGGATCGGTCGGTGCACAGCCCGACGGTCACGCCGGGTCCCACGCCCGCCCCACGCAGGCGCCGCGCGAGCCGGTTCGCGCTCGCGTCGAGCTCGCCATATGTGAGCGAGCGCTCGCCATCGCTGACCGCCGTTCGCTCCGGCGCCAACCGCGTGTGCCGCGCGAACATCTCGTGCACGCACTCCGCCGGCGCCGGCGCAGCTGTGGCGTTGAACTCGTCCAGCACCCGCTCACGCACAGGCTCGGACAGGAGCTCGATCCCACCCAGTGCCGCGCTTGGGTCAGCGGCAACCGCCGCGAGAACCAGACTCACGCCCTCGGCCAGACCCTCGACCGTCTGGCGCCCGTAGCGGGCGGGGTCGAACGTGAGGCTCACCGACAGCCGCCCACTGTCGGTCCCGCACATGGCGAGCAGGCGCAGCTCGGACTCTGCGCAGAGCATCGACTCGATCCGCACGCGCACGCCCGCAGGCTTCGCGAGCGCGAGAGGGTAATCGGCGAAGCCGATGTCGAGCCCAATCGCCTCGGCGGGCGCATAGTCCTGGTTGACGAGTGCCTGCTCGCGCGCCAGCACCACGTCGGCAAGCGCCTCGGCGAACGTGCGCGAGTCCTCGACCCCGACAGCCACCGGCACGGGCCGCGCGAACGTCCCAAGCGCCCCCTCGAGGTCTCCGTGACGCCGGCCCCCCGTGAGGTAGGCGCATACCGTCTCTTCCTCGCCGCTGTAGCGCCCCAGCACCGCGTGCCACGCAGCCTGCACGGCCGCGGCGGGCTCCGCTCCATAGCGCGCCGTCTGCTCATGAAGGCGATGCGCCACGGCGTCGTCGATCGCCACCTTGACTTCCTCTCGCGCTTGCGAGCTCTCTGCCCGGGCGAACGGGAGCGCCGGCGCGGTCGCACCAGTGGCCTCGGACCAGAAGGCGCGCGCGGACTTGGCCTCATCGTCCTCGGATTCGCTCAGCTCGTGCTGCCACGCAGCGAAGTCCGCGTACTGCAACGGATCTTGCACGAGCTCGGCTGTGGCGAGCACCGCCGCCACCTCGCCGAGCACGAGTGCGAGTGACCCGCTGTCGGCGCACAGTGCGGAGATCGTGAGCACAAGCGCGAACGCATCCCCGCCGGACGCGAGGATGCTCGCGCGCACGAGCGGACCCTGGTTCACCGAGAAAGGCGCCGCGAGATCCGCCGCGCGGACCTCCGCCAGCCGCTGCCCGCGCTCGGACCCGGCGAGGTCCTCGACGATCGTCTCGACGACTGGATCCAGCTGCCCGGCGACGTGCTGCAACGGGACCCGCAGCCCCGTCTGGGCGGCGAAAGTCGTGCGGAGGATCTCGTGCCTGGCCACGATCGCTCGCAGTGCGTCCGCGACCACGCTCGTCTCGAGCGGACCTGCGATCGAAAGGACCCCCTGCACGCGCGCCACGGGGTTCTCCGGCTCAGCCGCCCAGAGCCGCGCCTGCTGCGGCGACATCTGAAAGCTGCCCATGCTCGCTGACATTCCGTTGTCCACTTTGATGCTGCCCCCCGCTTATCGCGATTCCGTAAATCGGGAGGGTACCGGCTCAAACCGCTTCCGCCAAGGCGACTCAGCCGCGCTCGCGGCGGCGGATCGAGCGCCCTGGCGCCCGGCGCGCACCGCGTCCGTGCTCGAGCGTCAAGGCAAGGACTGGCTCGTCAGGGTCGCGGACCACCTGTTCCAGCAACGCCCGCAGGTCCTGCTCGAAGCCGGCAACCGTCGAGCCGTCGAACAGGTCCTCGTTGTACTCGAAGTAGCCCGCGAACGCCTGCTGGCTCAACTCGAGCTCGAGCGCCAGGTCAAAGCGTGAGAACCCGATGTCCACTGGGAGCGGCTCGACGGCGATCCCCGGCAGCTCGAGCGCGGGACGCTCGTTCGCCTGCGCGCGAAAGTTCACCTGGAACACCGGGTTGTAGGAGGGGTCGCGCCGCGGAGCGTGCTTCTCCACGACCTTCTCGAAGGGAAGGTCCTGGTGGTCGTACGCTCCAAGCGCCGTCGCGCGTGCCCGGTCGAGTACCTCGCGGAACGACGGGTTGCCACCGACCCGCAGCCGCAGCGCCATCGTGTTCGAGAAGAAGCCGATCAGGCCCTGTAGCTCCACGAGGTTGCGCCCGGCGATCGGGCTGCCGATGACCACGTCCTCCTCGCCGCTGAGCCGATAGAGCAGGACAGCGAAGGCCGCCAGCATCGTCATGAAAAAGGTCGCCCCCTGTTCGCGTCCCAGCGCCACCAGCGCGTCCCCGAGCTCGCGCTCGAGCGCGAAACGCTGATGCGAGCCCTCGTGCCGCTGCACAGCGGGCCGTGGCCGATCGGTTGGCAGCCGCAGCAGTTCCGGCGCTCCCTCGAGCGCGGCGGCCCAGTAGGAGCTCAGCCGCTCGAGCTCCGTGCCCTGCAGCCGCTCGCGCTGCCACACCGCGTAGTCCGCGTACTGGATCGCGAGCTCAGGCAGGCGCGACTCACGCCCGTCACACGTCGCCGCGTAGCACTCCGCGACCTCCGAGAAGAGCACTCCCTCGGAGTGCGCGTCCGCGGCGATGTGGTGCATGCTTACCAACAGCGCGTGGTCCTCGCTTCCAAGCTTCAAGAGGGTGGCCCGCAGCATCAGATCGGACGAGAGGTCAAACGGCTCGCGCGACAGCTCGCGCAGCCGCCCCTCGAGGTCGGCCGGACCGTCGACGGCGATCAGTGCCAGTTCGAAGGACCACCGGTCAAGCACGACTTGCACCGGCTCGCGATCGCCGGAGAAGACCGTCCTCAGGCTTTGATGGCGCTCGAGCACCGTCTCGAACGCACGCTGCAGAGCGCCCACATCGAGCGGTCCTCGCAGCCTGAAAGCCCGCGCGCCGTTGAACGCGTGGCTCGCGGGCTCCCACTGATGCAGGAACCACATCCGCTGCTGGGAGAACGACAGTGGTGCAGGACCGCTTCCATGTCGTCGCGGAATCGCAGCCGCAGCGAGCGCCGCGTGCTGTCGTCGACGCAGCGCTCGCTCGAGCAGCGCGCGCTTGGCCGGCGAGAGATCTCCGACGTCTGGCATGTTCGCGATGCTAGGACCAGCCGAAGTCGACGCCGGTGAGCTCGTTCAAGCGTTCGTTGTGGGGCCTGAAGTACTCGCGCAGCCGCTCCCGGGTTGTCTCGGCGAGTGGCTCGTAGGAGCCCGCATTCAGCACCGGAAGCTCACGGTTGCGGTGAGGCGGGAGGCCAAGGTGCTCTTGGACCCGTTCGAGCGTGCGCTCGGGCTCGCCGACGACGTCCTCGAACTTGAGCAGTAGGAGCTGCTCGCGCGGGAACGCATCGAGCCACCGCTCGAGGTGCTCGGCGTAGCGACCAGTCCGCAGGTAGCCCCACTGGTAGATCTGCCAGCTGTGGTAGCGGGCATCGCTGATTTCGCGGGACTCCTCGCCGCGCAGACGTTCCTCCTCGGACGCGATCGCCTCCTCGAAGGTCTCCAACGGCTCCTTCGCCCACTTGCGGAAGTAGGTGTACTGCGAGTAGGCACGGTCTGCAGGTTCGCGTAGGCACGCAATCAGCCGCGCGTCCGGCACGAGCTCGGCGGCTCGTCGCGGCGTCCAGTAGTCGGCGAGATAGGAGGCCGTGGCCTCGCCACAGATGAACGGTCGACCGTGCTCGGACGCGAACGCGTCGCGGTCGCGGGCATAGGGGAAGTAGGAGCGGTAGAGGTCGGCGCCCTGACGGTGTTTGACGCTGAAGAAGTGGATGTCCTTTTTCGTCGGTACCACGAACGGGTGCTCGGTGAGCCAACCATGGATGCTCGTCGTCCCGCTCTTCATGGAACCGACGATCAGGAAGTCGGGCAGGACCCGCCCGCGCCCGGGGTTTCGGCGGGCAACCATGCGCGCCCCTCGGTAGACGCGTTTGAGCGAGTCGTCCACCGGGCCCGGGAGCGCATCGTGGACGGCCTCCTTGAGCTTCTGTTTCTCGATCCGTCTCATCTAGAAGCCGAAGTCGACGCCGGTGAGCTCGTGCAACCGTTCGTTGTGAGGCTTGAAGTACTCGCGCAACCGCCCACGCGTGCCGTCGACCATCGGCTCGTAGGAGCCCGCGTTCAGGGCCGGGAGCTCACCGTGACTCTGATGCGGGATGCCGAGGTGGCGATGGATCCGCTCCAGCGCGAGCTCCGGTTCACTGACGACATCGTCGAACTTCAGGAAGAGGAACTGCTCGCGCGCGAAGACCTCCAACCAGCGCTCGAGATGTTCCGCATAGCGACTCGTCCGAAGATAACCCCAGCGGAAGACCCTCCAACTGTTGAATCTGGGATCTTCGATCTCGCGAGCCTCCTCACCGAGCAGGCGCTGCTCCTCGCTCGCGATCGCCTCCTCGAAGGTCTCCAACGGCTCCGATCCCCTCTTGCGAAAGTAGTGGTACTGCGAGTACGAGCGGTCCGCCGGGTCGCGTAGGCAGACGATCAGCCTCGCGTTCGGTACCAACTTCGCGGCACGCCGCGGCGTCCAGTAATCCGCGAGATAGGAGGCCGTGGCCTCGCCACAGATGAACGGGCGCCCATGCTCGGCCACGAACTGGTCTCGCTCACGGCGATGCGGGAAGTGGCACCGGTACCAGTCGGAGCGCCGGTGGTAGTTCAGGTTGAAGAAGTGAATCTCCTTTTCGGTTTCGGCCACCAGAGGGTGGCGCCCGAGCCAGCCGTGGAGGCTTGTCGTCGCGCACTTCGTCGACCCGATGATCAGGAAGTCCGGGAGCAGCCGCCCACGACCGGCGTTGCGGCGGGCGAGAACACGCGCCGCGTAACGCATCTCCCTGAGTGAGTCATAAGCGGCGCCCGGAAGTGCCTGTCGGATGCGCCGGTCGATCTTCTCCATGTTGACGACACGCACCGGTTACCCCCAAGAAGGCTGCGCCTGCTCGCCGACGCTTCAAGCCTCCGGACGCCGATGTTACTTGCAGGCTGGAATCGGCGTCAAATCCCGATAGCTGATGTAGCATCGGCGCCGTGACCGAGACGGTCCTGTGGGGAACGGCACTGAAGCGCGCCCGCGGTGCAGTGCTACGCCTCCTACACCCTCCCGGGCCCCGGGAGGGTTACTTCGACGCTCTCGCCCCGTCCTACGACGACTGGTGGACGCGGACCGGGAGGATGGCGAACACCGAGCATCTAAGCCCCGGCTGGGACGCTGAGGTGGCGGTTCTGCGAGCCACGATCGAAGCTTTGGAGCACGCGCGAACCCTGGATGTGGGGTGTGGCACCGGCTTCCTCACGCGGTGGCTTCCCGGGCTCGTCGTCGGTCTCGACACGGGCGACGCCATGCTGGCGATCGCCAGGCGCCAGGCACCTGAGGCGACCTTCGTGCGGGGCGATGCCCTTTCGCTTCCATTCCCCGACCGCTCGTTCCGGCGGCTGTTTGCCTCTCACATCTACGGACACCTCGATCGAGCCGAGCGACGGCGTTTCCGCCAAGAGGCTTGGCGCGTCGCTGATGAGATTGTCATCCTCGACACCGCCGGCGCGGATCTGCGTGAGGGATCGGTCCAACTGCGAGGATTGGCCGACGGCTCGCGCTGGCGGGTCTTCAAGCAGCCGTTCACACCCGAGCGCCTCATAGAGGAGCTCGGCGCCGGTGAGGTGCTCCACCGGGGTGCATACTTCGTCATGGTCCGCTTTTGCAGGCCTCTTTCCGGGTGAACTCGCGTGTCAGCAGGCGGCCTCTGTGGTAGCCTCAACGCGTTGCGCTGCGCGCAAAGAGGGGGCAAGGGAGCAACGAGGTAAACGCCGTGGTCCGTGGTGATCCTGGCAGCTGCGGGGCCTGACGGCCATCTCCCACTCCCTTGAACCAGCATCGAACGGATTCGTGATGGCAACGCCCCGACTGCACCCACCAGAGGAAGCCCGGGAGCGTAACCGCAAAGGAAAGACGCGAGTTCAGCGGCTGCTGAGGCGCCGATTGCCACCGGCCGCATTCGAGCTCGCGGTGGGCGGCTACTACGGCCTTCGCAGAGCCGCTGGACGGGGTTACGGCCGCGGCAGGGTACTGCCGGACTTTCTCGTCATCGGCGCGGCCAAGTGCGGCACCACGAGCCTGTTCGACGGCATCTGCATGCATCCGCTCGTGGCACGTCCTATGACAGACGGGCGCCCACGCAAGGAGCTCCTGTTCTTCGACTACAACTTTCGCCGCGGCGCCGACTGGTATCGCAAGCACTTTCCGCTCGAGGCGCAGCGCCGCGACTTCGAGCGCGAGCATGGCCGAGGGTTCCTCACGGGTGAGGCTACAGCTTCCTATCTGACCGGCTACTGGGTTCCGGGGAGGGTTCAGCAGGTCGTGCCCGAGGTGAGGATGATCG